>WNFD01000151.1_pt1 | contig 65681 bp, 51 predicted proteins | sample 5400491 | NCBI WGS metagenome assembly WNFD01 (sample SAMN13153343, study PRJNA577476) | soil metagenome | isolation source: 120 cm saprolite under Douglas fir tree site 2 hole 2 replicate 2 | place: USA:California | collected 2015-04-18 | reverse complement strand
GACGAACTGACCCGCGACCGCCGCGCCGTCACCATTTACGGTCCCGCCGGGGCGCTGTGGTGCGCGGTGGAACGCCGCCCCGCCATCGAGGCGCTGTTCCCGGATGCCGCCGTGTTGCCCGATCACCCGTGCCCGGTCCCGGCCGGCCCGGCCGACCCGGAAGCGGCGGCCGCCGGCATGCTCCGCGGCCACCTGGACTCCCGCGGCCCGTCGGCCACCGCGGACCTGGCCCAGGCGACCGGCCTGCCGGAGTCCGTCATCGTGAGCGGCCTGGCGCGGCTGGAGGAGGAAGGCTTCGCCATCCGCGGGCGCTTCACCCGGCCCGGCGGCGGGGAGGAGTTCTGCGCCCGGCGGCTGCTCGCCCGCATCCACGCCTACACCAGGCAGCGGCAGCGGCGTGAGATCGAGCCAGTCACCGCCAGGGACTTCATCCGGTTCCTGCTCCGCTGGCAGCACATCGCGCCCGGCACCAGGCGCGAAGGCCGGCTCGGCGTGCTCAGCGTCATCGAACAACTGCAGGGCTATGAGCTGGCCGCCGGCGCATGGGAGAACGCCGTCCTCACCGCGCGAGTGGCCGGCTACAGACGCGAGTGGCTGGATGAGGCGTGCCTGTCGGGCCAGGTCACCTGGGGGCGGCTGTCGGTGCGCGACAGCGAGCCGGACCCGGCCCCCCGGCGCGGCGGGCTGGTCCCGTCCCGGGCCACCCCGATCACCTTGACCATCCGCGACGACCTGCCCTGGCTGCTCCGTGCCGCGCGCGGCGACCTGACGCCCGCCGAGCCAGGACCCGGCCGCACCCGCGACGTTATTGACGCCCTACGGCAGCACGGCGCGCTGTTCCGGCCAGACCTCGCGGCAGCGACCGGCCGCCTGCCGAGCGAGGTCGATGAGGCACTTTGGGACGGCGTGACCCGCGGGCTGGTCACCGCCGACGGCTTCCGGGCAGTCCGGTCACTGCTGCGCCGTGGTCCCCGGCCCAGGCCGTCCGGGCTGCGCGGGCTGCGCCACGGCGCGGGCGGCGCGGGCGCCGGATCGGCCGGGCGGTGGTCGCTGCTGCCCAGCCCGCTGGCCGCGGCGGACCGGGACGAGCTAGCCGAGGCAGTAGCCGGGCAGCTCGCTGCCCGCTGGGGCGTGGTCTTCCGCGACCTCATGACCCGGGAGAACCTCGCCGTGCCCTGGCGCGAGATCCTGTGGGCCTTCCGGCGCATGGAGGCCCGGGGCACCATCCGCGGCGGCAGGTTCGTCGCCGGGTTCAGCGGCGAGCAATTCGCGCATCCCGACGCCGTCGACGTCCTGCGCGCGATCCGCAGGCACCGCCCGGCCGGCGAGACCATCCAGATCTCCGCCGCCGACCCCCTCAACCTCACCAGCGTCGTGCTGCCCGGCCCCCGCATCCCCGCCATCCCCGCCAACACCGTCACCTACACCGACGGCGCCGTAAGCGGTCTCGCTGCTGGCTTAGGTCCGCAGCGCCGCTGGCCGTCACCATATTCTCGTTCGGCATACTGAACGGGCTCGCGCCATGGTGACACCCATCCCGCGCGCACCTCCGGGGAGCGGGGATGCGAGGCCCGCAGGTTATCGGGCAGTGAACGGGCCGGTCACTGCCTGGCGGTGGCCTGGGCGAGGAACCGGTTGGCGGCGTGTCGGGAACGCAGGATGTAGACGTCGGCGTGGCCCGCGTGCTCGTCGATCAGTGCCCGGACGCGGGGACTCATGGTCGTGCGGTACTTCCAGACGTACTTGATGAACCCCCAGTGGATGCGGTCGTAGACGCCGGTGGCGTCGTTCTGGCCGCCGCCGTGCCTGATCCGCCGCTGGGCGATGCCCCACAGGCAGGTGATCGCGGGGAGGTCGAGGAAGACCACGGTGTCCGCGCGTCGCAGCCGGATCGGCAGGGTGGAGGCGAAGTTCCCGTCGATCACCCACTGCGGCCCGGCGACGAGATCTTCCTGGATGGCGGTGAACTTCTCCTTGGGGAGGGTGTTCCAGTCATCGTCGTAGAAGACGACGTCCAGATGGGTCACCTGCACTCCCAGGAACTCTCCCAGCTGGCGGCCGATGGTGGTCTTGCCGCTGCCGCCGCAGCCGATGATGGCGATCCTGTCCGTGGCGGCCGATGGTACCGGCCTCCCATGATCAGCTCGCCGGGACGCGCTGGAGCTGGGCCACCGCATCAGGCGGCCTCCGCAGCCAAAACCGGGTTCGACCCGCGCCAGCTCACAGACCCCTACCTCTACTTCCGCATTTCACCGACGCCGGGCGCATTTCCCGGCGGCCCATCGCAGGGGTTCCACAACGCGGCCGAAGTCGGCATCGCCGTCGTTGCCATTCAAGCGTGGGCCACAAGGTGATGAGATTGTTGCCCTTCCTGGCTCCCATCGGCTCCACGCTCACGAGCATGCCCGCTCGATCGCCGGATACGCTAGCGACAATCGAAACGGAGAGACAGCGTGGCGCCGTGCTTTCATGCGGCGCAGGAAACACGGTATCCTGCCGTCCGGAGGGCGGGCAGGCACACGTGGGGGGCGGCGCGGTCAACGAGGAGCAGCCCATCGCGCCCATGCCAGCCAGAAAAGAACGATACAGTAACAGGCGGATTTACAACAATGGGACATTACCGGGATTTATCCCGCCACAAACAGGGGGAAGTATGCGCGTAAGGGCACGCCGGGCAATCCTGGCACTGCCGATCCTGCTGTCCGGGCTGGTAACGATCGTCGGCTTGCCGGCGCAGGCCACACCAGTGCCCGGCGCCACCAGCCTGGCTAGCGTGCACGCGGTCAGCAGCCTGACCGCGGCGCAGCCGAATACGGTCGTCAGCCTATACCGGCTCTGGCACAGGTCCACCGGCCACCATTTCTATACCACCAGCTGGGCTGAGGCTGTCAACGCCTTCAACAACCTCGGCTACACCTATGAAGGGGTCTGCTGCCACGTCCTGTCCGCAGACTCAGCCTACGGTGCACCGCTATACCGGCTCTACCGCCCGGCCAATGATGATCATTTCTACACAACTAACTGGGCTGAGGCCGTCAATGCCTTCAACAATCTTGGCTACAGGTACGAAGGCATCCAGGCATATGTCTGGACGTCGGGGAGCACTCCGCTATACCGGCTCTACAGCCCGGCTAATGGTGATCATTTCTATACCACTAGCTGGGCTGAGGCCGTCAATGCCTTCAGCAATCTCGGCTACAGGTACGAAGGCATCCAAGCGTACGTGCAGCCGTAAAAGCGATCACGGGCACAGCCGTTGTGAGTGATGAGCCGGGGATTCTGGCTGGTCAGGCACGGGTCGCTGCTGTGCGTGGCAGGCTGGTTACATGAATACTCATCGTGACGATGTTCCGGGGTACCGGACGATCCGGGTGACCGCGCTGGAGGCGCCGGTCGCGGCGCTAGCGGACGTGGAGGCGTGGCGGGCGCGTGACGGTTACCCTGACGTGCGCTTCGGCGGCCCGGTATTCGGGGTGGCGCGTGAGCGGGAGCAGGGCGGCTGGGAGCTTCATCCGTACTTTTCCGCGCTGGAGCCGCAGGCGGCCCGCGACAGCATGGGCTCGCACTTCCGCATGCTGGCACACGAGGCGGAGCAGTCCGGCGACCAGGCCGGGCATGAGGAGTGCGTGCGGGCGGCGGAGCGGATGGACCGGGAGGCCATCGACGAGATGACCGTGCTCGGTACCCGGTACCGGGTGGTGCGCGGCGACCGGTTCATCCGCTCAGGCCCGGCCGGGCCGGAGCCGCCGCGCCCCACCGACCCTGATCCGGGCGAGCCCGGCCGGGCAGGTGAGGTTCCCGATCCTGCCGCCGGGTTCGTGATCGACCCGGTCATCGGCACCGGCATGTCCGAGGGCATCCTGAAGCTGGAGCTGCTTGATGCCCTCTACAAGGAAGGCAGCGTGCCGCCCGTGGTCCGGGGCGACCTGATACAGGCGGCGGTGACGCATCCGGGCGGGGTGCTGCTGCCCCCTGCGTTCCTGAGGGCGGAGCTGGTCAGCGGGCGCTGGAGGCCCGCGGAGGCCGGGACGTCGGCGACGCCGCAGGGCGCCCGCGACGGCCTCGCGCTGTACCTGCGCGTCATGGCCCCATGGAAGTTCGACCTGGATGCGGCGGACCGCGCGGTGTACGCCGCCGCGGCGGACCAGCTCGATGCGGACCGTGGCAGCGAGCTGGCGGTCGCGGGACGCCGTTTCCGGGTAGTGCGGGTCGAGCGCCTGATGCGCATCGGGCCGGACGGGCCCGAAGGGCCACGTCCTTCCGACCCCGACTCCGAGCCGCCCGTCATGGCGCAGGAACCGCGATCGCGCGGGCAGGGCGCGCTCGCGAGCGAGGATGAGGACACGCCGATCGAGCTGGATGAAGACGCCCGCAGATTCGCCCGGCTCTTCTATGAGGAGGAAGAACGGCGCAAGGCACGCCTCAGAAACCGGGCACAGCCCGGATCCGCGTGATCCCTGCCCCGCTCTGGCTGAGTACGACCTGACCGAGCCTTTTCCTCAGCCTGCTGCTGTTCACAGCGCGGGCTGGCCCGCGTTCACCACCGCCGTCCTGGCCGCCGCCGGGTGGCAGCCAGGACAGCCGCTGATCGGCGACGGCCTGTGGCATTCCGGAGCGCCGAGGCCCTGCGGCTGGCCGTTGCCCCGCTGCCGCTGCTCCCGGACAAGCATCATTCCGGCCGCACGCGATGATGCCTGACCCCTGTCGCGCTGACGAGCGAGCGCCGCGCCGAGTAGTCGGCCGCGCACATTATCTTGACAGGACAGCTAGGTAGATAGCTATAGTGCTAGTCACCTAGATGAAGTGAGGACATGGTGATCGAGTTCCACCTGAACGGCCGCTCCGGCGTCGCGCCGTACCTGCAGCTGATCCACCAGGTGCGCCAGGCGCTGCGGCTGGGCCTGCTGCGCGAGGGTGACCAGCTGCCGACAGTCAAGGATGTGGCGGCGGGACTGGCGATCAACCCGAACACGGTGCTCAAGGCCTACCGGGAGCTGGAATATGAGGGCCTGGTGGCGGCCCGCCCGGGGATCGGGACGTTCGTGACCGGGACGCTGGGCGGCTCCTCGCTGGCCGCGCACGGGCCGCTGCGCCGCGACCTGCAGCGGTGGCTGGCCAGGGCGCGCCGCGCCGGGCTGGACGACGAGTCCATCGAGGCCCTGTTCGTCAGCACCTTTCGGTCCGCAGCTGAGGAGGACATAGCGTGACTGCCGTCGTTGAAACCCGGGGGCTCGGCAAGCGGTACCGGCGGCTGTGGGCGCTGGCCGACTGCACGCTGAGCATCCCGGCGGGGCATGTCGTGGGCCTGGTCGGCCCGAACGGGGCCGGGAAGACCACCCTGCTCAGCCTGGCCACCGGCCTGCTCGCGCCGACCGCGGGCACGATCGAGGTGTTCGGCGGCCCGCCCGCGGCCCGCCCGTCGCAGCTGGGCAAGGTGGGGTTCGTGGCCCAGGACGTACCGGTCTACGCCGGGCTGTCAGTCGCCGACCACCTCAGGCTGGGCGCGCGCCTCAACCCGGGCTGGGACGGGGAGCTGGCCCGCGCCCGGATCGAGCGGCTGGACCTAGACCCCTGCCAGAAGGCCGGGACGCTGTCCGGCGGGCAGCGCGCCCAGCTCGCGCTGACCCTGGCCATCGGCAAGCGGCCAGAGCTGCTGATCCTGGATGAACCGGTGGCCAGCCTGGACCCGCTGGCCCGGCGGGAGTTCCTTGAGGACCTGATGGAAGCCGTCGCCGAGCAGGACCTGTCGGTGGTGCTGTCCTCGCACCTGGTGGCGGACCTGGAACGGGTCTGCGACTACCTGATCGTGCTGATCGGCTCGCGGGTACGGGTCGCCGGGCCGGTCGAGGAACTGCTGGCCACCCACCACCTGCTCACCGGCCCGCGCCGCGACCCGGCCACGCTGCCAGCCGGGCAGCAGGTCATCTCCGCCAGCCACACCGATGTGCAGACCACGCTGCTGGTGCGCACCAGCGGCCCGATCCTTGACCCGGCCTGGACGGTCTCCGAGGTCGGCCTGGAAGACCTGGCCCTGGCTTACATGAGGCAGGCAGCCGGACGTGCTGGCCGCCGCAACCACCACCTGGAGGTGCAGAAATGACCTGGCTGACCTGGCGCCAGTTCCGGCCGCAGGCCGTCACCGCGCTCGCGGCGCTGGCAGCGTTCGCGATCCTGCTGGCAGCCACCGGGCCGCACCTGGCCAGCATGTATGCCGCCAGCGGGGTCAGCAGCTGCCATGGCCAGAGTTGCGAGCACCTGGCCAGCAACTTCCTCCAGCAGCTCTATGCCGCCGGCACCTACTGGGTGCTGTACCTGCTCGGCGTCGTGATCATCCTCCTCGCGCCCGCCGTCATCGGCCTGTTCTGGGGCGCGCCGCTGATCGCACGCGAGCTGGAGACCGGGACCTCCGCCCTGGTCTGGAACCAGTCCATCACCAGGATGCGGTGGCTGGCGGTCAAGCTCACCCTCACCGGCCTGGCCGCCATGGCCGTCACCGAGGGACTGAGCCTGATGCAGGCATGGTGGGCGGCGCCGATCGGCCGGGCCGTCGGCCACGGCGCCGGCGGCACCAACCTCGCCATGGGCCGGTTCAGCTCGCTGGTCTTCGCCACCCACGGCATCACCCCGCTCGGCTACGCCGCGTTCGCCTTCACCCTCGGCGTCACCGCCGGGGCGCTGATCCGGCGCGCCGTCCCGGCCATGGCCGTCACCCTGGCCATCTTCGCCGCCGCCCAGATCGCCATGCCGCTGTGGATCCGCCCGCACCTGTTCCCGGCCCACCACACGGCCATCCCGGTCACCTCGCTGGTCAGCATCTCGCTCCAGCAAGGCGGCCTGAACGGCAGCAGCTTTGCGCTCGGCGCCGAGAACCTCCCCAGCCAGCCCGGCGCCTGGCTCCTCTCCAGCGGAGCCGTCAACGCCGCCGTGCGGGCGGTCAGCACCACCCCGGCCGCCTGCACCACGCATTCGACTGAAAACGATACCTCTGCCTTCCTTGACTGCCTGGCCAGCCACGGCATCCGGGAGGAGGTCAGCTACCAGCCCGCCAGCCGCTACTGGGCCTTCCAGTGGACCGAGACCGCGATCTATCTCGCCCTGGCCCTGGCCCTGGCCGGGTACTGCTTCCGGCGGCTCGGCCGCCGCCTGTCCTGACATTCCGCTGCCACTCAACGGGCGCAAGGGCAGGTCACACCGGTGAGTGGCGGCTGCTCCAGCGGCGCGGTGCGCGGCGGGCGGACCTGGGATCGAGGTAACCGAGCTGGCGGGCCAGCCGGGTCAGGCACAGTTCCTCGCCGCGGCCGCCCGGCTCGACGTACCGGTAGGAGTAGGCGGTCTCCTGATCGGTCTCCGCTGGCGAGCGTCAGCGCCCTCCGCCGCGGCCGCGCCGAGCAGCAGCCGTGCCATCTCCACGGAGTCGTGGGCGGCCGGAGCCGGAGCTACGACGTCCACCAGGCCATCCCCTCCAATGCTCCTGACGTGGTGTAGCTTCTGAGAGTGCAAGCCGTTTTGATAGTAAAGCTTCTATATGAGACTTTCTATCAAACTGATAGTTGATGTCAAGTTTGCTGAGAGGCCGATGATCACGTAGTGACTGGCACGTTTTGCGCCTCGTTGGCGTGCTGTGTCCTTTATGACGGAGACCCTCGTGTTTAGGCTGGGCCAGTGCGTTACGGGGAGCAGGTCGCGCGGGGGGGCGATGATCCAGTTCGGGGTGCTCGGATCGGTTGCGATCGGGCGTGAGGGCGGCCTGGTTCCACTGCGTGCGCCGATGCGCCGCAACCTGCTGGCGGAGCTTCTGCTGAACGCTAACCGCGTGGTCTCGAGGACGCGCCTGGTCGATGTGCTGTGGGGGGATGATCCGCCGCCGACGGCGACGGCGTCGCTGTTCAATCACGTGATGCGGCTGCGAGCGCTGCTCGCTGCTGCGGCAGTCGGGTGCATCACGGAGATGGCGCCGGGCTACCTGATAGAGCTGAACCCGGAAGATCTGGATCTTGAGGTGTTTACCGGGTTGCTGCGGCGGGGCCGGGCGGCCGGGGCGGCCGGGGACTGGCAGGAGCAAGCCGATGCCCTGGCAGCCGGGCTGGCGCTCTGGCGCGGAGATCCGCTCGAGGATGTGACCTCGCCGGTGCTGCGGGCGATCGAGGTGCCCCGCCTGGCGGAATTGCGGCTGGAAGCTCTGGAGTGCCGCATCGACGCGCAGCTCAGGCTGGGCCGCGGCGCGGAGGTCATCGCGGAACTCAGCGGGCTGGCGGCGGCATACCCGCTGCGGGAGCACTTTCACGCGCAGCTCATGCTGGCCTGCTACCTGACGGGCCGGCAGGCGGACGCGCTGGCCGCCTACCGCCGGGCCCGGGAGGTCCTCGCGGAAGAACTCGGCGTGGATCCCGGCGCTGAGCTACGCGACCTGCACCAGCGGATACTGGCCGCCGATCCCGGACTCGCCGTCATGCCGCAATGCCCAGGTACCGGAGATCAGAGCGGCAGGCCGGCCTCCAGGTGGGCCAGCCCGTCGTCGACCAGGTCGAGATAGCGGCGCGACGGACTCTCCACCGCTGCCAGCATCGCCGACATCATCACACCGAGAACCGCTCCGGCGACGTTACGCACAGCCGAGTCGTCGGCGTCGCGACCGACACGCTCAGCGATCTCCCGGGTCAGCAGCCGAGTGCCGGCCATCAGTTCCCTGACTTGTCCCGTGTATAGTTCGGGCGTTTCCATGATCAGCTTCTGGTGCCGTTCTTCCCAGGCGATTACCTTCGGTGGCGACTCGCCAAATCCGGACCGGATCGCATAGCGAATGGCCCGGATCGGGCTCAGATCGGCCGGCTGCCGGCGGATAGCCGCGACGAAGATTTCCTCGAAGTCGTCACGGAAGGCCAGGTCTTCCTTCGTAGGAAAGTAACGGAACAGCGTGCTCTGCGATACCTCCGCCGCCTTGGCTACCTGCTCCATCGTCGTGGCGACGTAGCCCTGCTCGTAGAACAGGCACAGCGCGCTCGAGCGGATCTCGGTCCTGGTCCTAGCCCTGTTACGTTCTCGCAGACCCGCCACCAGCGCAACGTCTCCCTAGCCACGACAGTCAGTTCACCCTGCTCAGGATCCACCCTACTCGACAGTAGACCCCGAAATGAGCGTGACTGTCAAGATGGCACCGCGAAGGAGCTGGAACGCCGAGCCCGCGGCTGACAGCCAGCCTGTTAGTCGGATGTTATTCGTGCCTGGCAAGCTCACCACGTCTGACCACCGAAAGCATCCTGGAGCGAGCAATGCCCATCCGTGATGGAGTCCGCATCAAATCCGGGTTAAGGGTTCTGTGGCAAAAGAGCTTTATTCAGAACGGCTTCGCGGTTACGGCCCTCCGGCCCGTGCCTGCGCCGGCGCGACCGGCAGCGCTGGTTCTGAACAGCGCTCAGAGCAGGCGCTTTCGGTGGGCGAACCCCCGCATAGCAATTGTCGCGCTTATCGTGGTCGCGGCCTTGGCGGCGAGCGTGCTCAGCGTGGCCGATGCCCGGGGCGTCGCGGCGGCACAGACGCCGAAGCGTCCGCCGGTGCCGGCGGACCACCGGGTGCCGACGCGCCCGTTCCGGCCCGCTGCCAGGGCGCCCGTGCGGAAGGCACCGGTTGCGCCGCGTACGGCGACCGTCTGGCCCGCGGCGGGCGCGGCGGACATCGGCGCGGCGCCGGGGCCGTCGGGCGCGCATGTGCGACTCCTCGGTCAGGCTGCCTCGGCGCGGCTGGGTGTCTCCGGAGTGGTGTTCACCGTAGGCGCGGCGGGCGCGCGGGGTGGCGTGGTGACCGCGAGCGTGGACTACAGCTCGTTCCGTAACGCGGTCGGCGCGGGGTACGCCGACCGGCTGCGCCTGGTCGAGCTTCCCGCGTGCGCGCTGTCCACGCCGGCGCTGGCCGCGTGCCGGGTCCAGAGGCCGATTCCGTCCGCCCGCAACAATGTGCGGGGCCAGATGCTGACCGCGCAGGTCACACTGCCGACCGGGGCGGTGGGTGTTTTTCACGCCAGTGCCGGGCTCGGATCCGCGGTCGCCGCGCCGCTGGTGCTGGCGGCCGATTCGGGTGCTTCCGGCGTGTCGGGCGATTTCGGCGCGACATCGCTGTCGCCGTCGGGCTCGTGGTCGTCGGGCGGGCCGTCCGGGAGCTTCGACTGGTCGTACCCGATCGCGGTGCCGCCTCCCGCGGCCGGTGCGGCGCCCGCGATCGCGCTGTCGTATGACTCGTCAAGCGTGGACGGCCGGATCGGCACGACGAACAACCAGTCCTCGTGGATCGGGGAGGGTTTCGGCTACTCGCCGGGATACGTCGAGCGCACCTATCGTCCCTGCTCGACCCTTACCGATCTGCCCGCCGCCAGCCAGACGGGCGATAACTGCTGGGCGGGCCAGATCCTGACCCTCTCGCTGAACGGCCGCACCACGTCGCTGGTCTACCAGGATGCGAACCACATCCGCGAGCAGGCCGACAGCGGCGACCGGGTCGAGCTGCTGACCGGCGCGGGCAACGGCGCTCTCAGCGGGGAGTACTGGCGGATCACCACCCCGGACGGCACCCAGTACTACTTCGGCCGGGACAAGGGCCCGGGCTGGACGAACCAGCCGCTGACCAATTCGGCGTGGACGATGCCGGTCTACGGCGCGCATTCCGGCGACCCATGTTATTCGGCTGCCGGGTTCGCGTCATCGTCGTGCACCCAGGCGTGGCGCTGGAACCTCGACTACGTGGAAGACACCCACGGCAACGTCCGGATGTACTACTACGCGCCAGAAAGCAACTACTACGGCGCGGACAACGCGATCACCGGCGTCCGCTACGACCGCGGCGGGACCCTGTCCCGGATCGACTACGGGCTGCGGGACGAGAACGGCACCGTCTACGCCGCGAGCGCGCCGGACCAGGTCGTCTTCACCCCCTCAGAGCGGTGCATCAAGACTGACTCGTTCAGCTGCGATCCGTCGCTGTTCACCGCGGGCAACGCCGCGAAGTGGCCAGACACCCCGCAAGACCAGCAGTGCGCCCAGGGAGCGACCTGCAACAACCACGCCCCCACGTTCTGGTCGGTCAAGCGCCTGACCAACATCACCACGCAGTACCTCGCGGGCAGCGCCTACCAGAAGGTCGACTCCTACGACCTGGACCAGCAGTTCCCCACCGACGCCGACCCCGAGCTGTGGCTCGCGTCCATCACCCACACCGGCTATCAGGGCACAGCCACGCTCCCGCTGCCGAAGGTGACCTTCGACGGCCAGGCGCTGCCGAACCGGGTCCTCAACTACAACAGCCTGCCGGCGATGCCGCACTGGCGGCTGACCAAGATCACCACGGAGACCGGCGAGCAGATCGCGGTCAGCTACGCCACCACGTGCGCCGCGGCCACGATCGGGTCGGATCCCTCGGCCAACACCTCCCAGTGCATGCCGGTCTACTGGGCAGCCCCGGGCTCGTCGTCGTCATCACCGGCCCTGGACTACTTCGACAAGTACCTCACACAAGAGGTCGACGAGGCGGACCCGAAGAATCTGACCCCGAAGAAGGTCACCAAGTACTTCTACCAGGGCGCGGGCGCCGCGTGGCACTACGACGACAACGAGGTCACCAAGCCCGCCCAGCGCACCTGGGGCCAGTACCGCGGTTACGGCGAGGTGGACGTCAAGACCGGTGACGCTTCCAACGGCGAGCCGCTCACCGACACCGTCACTGTCTACCTGCGCGGCATGAACGGCGACACCCTGCCCAATGGAGGCACCCGTGCCGCGAGCGTGACTGACACGCTGGGCGAATCAAAGGTCGACGACTACCGCTTCGCCGACATGCCGCTTGAGACCGAGACCCTCAACGGCGACGGCGGCGCTCTCGTCTCGGCGAGCATCACCGACCCGGTGGTGATCGCCACCACCGCGACCCGCTCTCGCACCGGCCTGCCCGCGCTCACCGCCGACCTGGTGGGAACCGCGACGAAGCGCACCATCACCCCGCTCGCCGCGGGCGGTTCACGCACCGAGACCGTCACGGACAGCTACGACAGCGCGGGCAGGCTGATCACCACGGACGACGCCGGCGACGGCGTGCCCGAGCTGTGCGCCACCACTGCCTACGCGGACAACACGACCAGCTGGATCCGCGACCGCGTCGCGGAGACCATCACCAGCCAGCAGGCATGCCCGGCGGCGGGCACCGCGCAGGCCAGTGTGCTCGGCGACACCCGCACGTACTACGACGCCTCGACGACCCTCGGTACCCTGCCAGGGCCCGGCGACGTCACCCGCGCCGACGTGCTCAACAACTCGGGCGGCCAGGCCGCGGCGTTCTTCACCACGTCCACCGCCAGCTATGACACCTCCGGCCGCGTGCTCGCCGCGGCCGACGCGCTCGGCCACACCACGCGCACCGCGTACACCCCGGCGGACGGCGGCGTGCTCACCCAGACCGTCGTGACCAACCCGAAGAACCAGGCCACCACGACGATCTACAACCCTGACCGGGGCACCGCGGCGTCGGTCACCGACGTCGCGGGGCACGTGACCTCTGCCACCCGTGACCCGCTCGGCCGGGTGACCGCGGTCTGGCTCCCCGGGCGCACCCAGGGCACGGACACCGCCAGCACCACCTACGCGTACCTGATCAACCCGGCCGGCGGACCGCAGGCGGTGACCACCAGCACCCTGGTGGACTACGGCACCGCTACCAGCTACGTCACCGCCGTCGCCCTCTACGATCCGATGGGCCGCCCGGTGCAGACCCAGACCGCCGCCGAGAACGGCGGCTCGATGGTCACCGGCACCTTCTACGACGGCCACGGCTGGATCACCGCGACCGACGACCACTACCTGATCGGCGCCGCGCCGTCGGCCACCGTGCAGCAGGCCGCCGCCAGCGCCATCGACGCACGCACCGTCAGCACCCACGACGGCTCCGGCCGCGTCGTGTCGGCCACGGCGTACAAGGACGGCGTCGCCACCGGCACCACCCAGACCGTCTACGGCGGCGACCGCGTCACCGTCATCCCGCCTGCTGGCGGCACCACCGCCACCACCCTCACCGACACTCGCGGCCACACCACCGAAGGCGACCAGTACACAGCGGCGCCGGCCGTCACCGGCAACGTTGTCTCCGGCGGCACATATCAGCCCACCGTCTACACACGGGACGCGCTAGGCCGCCAGACGAAGGTCCAGTCCGCCGGATCCACCTGGAGCTACAGCCTCGACATGCTAGGGCGCGTCACCAGCAAGACCGACCCGGACACCGGCACCGCCACGATGCTCTACGACAACAACGGGCAGGTCACCTCGGCCACCGACGCCCGCAACCAGACCCTCGCCTACACCTACGACGTACTAGGCCGCAAGACCGGTGAATACTCCGGATCGCCCAGCGGGACCCAGCTCGCCGCCTGGGTGTGGGATACCAAGCAGGCCGGGAAGCTGACCGCCTCCGTCCGCTACACCGCAAACGGCGCCTACTATGCCGGAACCGACGGCTACGACGGCGCCGGCAACCCGACCGACTCCTACGTGAACCTGCCCGCCGCCGAAACCGGCCTCAGCGGCTACTGGACGACGTACTACTCGTACTCCAGCACGCACCTCCTGCTGACGAGCACCCCCGCCCAGGTCGCCGGCGTCCCTGGCGGGACCAACACCTTCGCCTACGACAAGCTCGGCAACCAGGTCGGCGTGAGCGACGGCGTCGGCTTCACCGCCTCCCAGGTGCTGTCCGGGTACGGGGAGCCCGCCCAGATCACCTTCGGCGGCTCCGGCTCCCTGAACCAGGCGTGGCTCTCCTACTCCTACGACGGACAGACCCTCAAGCCTGTCGACGCCAGCCTCGCCGCGCACACCGCGACCACACAGATCGACGACACCGCCTACACCTACAACGCCGCTGGCCAGACGACCTCGGTCTCCGACACCCAGGGCCCGAAGGGCTCCGCGCCGGTCGATACCCAGTGCTACCGCTACGACGCTCTCGGCCGGCTGGCCAGCGCCTGGACCGACACCGGCGGCACCACCACCAGCGCCGCCGACTCCGCCCTCGGCTCCTGCGTCAACACCACGCCAGCCACCGCGAACCTCGGCGGACCCGTCCCCTACTGGGACAGCTGGACCTTCGACGCGGCCGGCGACCGCACCGGGCAGACCCAGCATGCCCTGCCCGGCGCCACCGGAGGCGACACGGTCACCAGCTACACATACAACACCGGCGGCCGGCATTCCCTGGCCTCCACCAGCACCACGGGACCATCCGGCAGCAGCACCGCCGGTTACGGCTCCGACGTCGCGGGCAACAGCCAGACCCGCACCCTGCCCGCCGGTACCCAGAACTTCACCTGGGACCAGGAGAACCGGCTGCAGGCCGACACCACCCCTGCCGGCACCACCTCCTATGTCTACGACGCCGACGGCAGCCAGCTCGTCCGCCACGACCCGGGCTCCACCACGCTCTACCTGCCCGGCCAGGAAGTCACCCGCTCCACGAACGGCTCGCTCACCGCGGTCCGCTACGACCAGCTCGGGGGGCAGACCGTCGGCGAGGCGGCCAGCTCCGGCGACTACTACCTCGTCCCTGACCAGCATGGCACCCAGCAACTCGCGCTCAGCACCGCCACGCTGGCCCTCACCCGCCGCATGTTCGACCCCTACGGCAACCCTCGCGGCACCGTCACCGGCGGCACCTGGCCGGACGCCCACGGCTTCCTCGGCAAACCCGCCTCGACCGCCACCGGCCTGACCGACATCGGCGCGCGCACATACGATCCGGCGCTCGGGCGGTTCCTGTCGGCTGACCCCGCTCTAGACACGAGGAATCCGCAAGCACTCAACGAGTACGGCTACAGCGACAACGACCCGGTGAACCTGTCCGACCCGACGGGCCTGCGAGCTTGCGTCGATGCCTGCGGCAGCCCCGACGACGTAGCCCTCGCCAACAACCAGCGGGACCAGACGGTCCAGGCCAACGCGCAAGCCGAGCGGCAGCTCGAGAGCCAGGTCCAGGACCGCGATCTTGGCAGCTGCCGCTCCAACACGTGCATGTTCAACACCATGCGGAACTACGACGATCCCTACTACGCGGCTATCCAGGCATCGAGATACCAAGCCGGCCTCATCATCGACGAACAGCGAGCCGCCGCGCGGCAGGCGGCCGCGGGGACCAAGGGCTCGAAAGACTCGTGCAATCTGCATACCGCACTGTTTTGCAGCGGGACAGGCCATGCCACTGGACCGGGCTGCATTCTGGGTTCGCACTCCGATGGAAGCTGTATCGGATCCGGAATACTCCACGCCGTCAAGGAGGCTCTCACCAGCCCTGGAACGGGAGGCGTGTGTATCAGCGCCGGAGGGGCGGCAGGGTTCGCCGCTGGCGGATCGGCATGTCTCCAAGAGGACAGCCATGGTGAATTCGGCCTCACCCTGACAACGGAGACAGGGCAGGGCGGACTAGGGGGCAGCGTATCCATAGACCCGACGGTCTCGAATGCCGACTCCCTGAGTCAGCTCTCCGGGTGGAGTGCGTATGGGGATGGTGGCATCGGGCCTGAGGTCGGTCCCTACGCGCATGGCGGATTGAGTTATGGCGGGGCAACTAACAATCTCGGTGAACCGGTTATCGCCCTTCAGGGCGGCGTCGGCTGGGGTGCCTCGTACTTTCCGGTGTACATGGACTGGGGAGTGAGCCACACCTGGGTCATCCCCCTCGGCAACGCATCGGCATCTGGTGAGTAGAAGACGAGGGGCCTTCCGCCGGGTCCTGTCTGCGGGAACGGTGACAGTGTGCGCGGTCGCTGTGCTGGGGCCGGGCATGTCGCCGAAGCCGTCTGCCCCGGCGACCGCGCCGGCTAAGGCAATACCGGCAAAGGCGAGCCCGGCGAAGGCAGGGGGGACGAAGCCCAGGGCGGGCGCGGAACTGGTGGCCCCGGACGCGCCGGCCGCGTCCCGGCGGGCGATCGCGACCCGCAGGCCGGTAGTGATCCCGTCGCTGACCACCCAGACCAGGCAGGTGATGGCGCAGCCGGACGGTACTTTCCGCAGCTCACAGTACCTGCAGCCGGTGCGGGTGAAGCGCGGCGGTGCGTGGGTGGCGGTGGATACCACGCTGGTCAGGCGCCCGGACGCCGCGATCGGCCCGAAGGCGTCGGCGAGCACCGCGGTATTCTCCGGCGGCGGCAGCGGTCCCGCGGTCACATTGACCCATGGCACGCAGTCCCTGGCGATCTTCTGGCCCACGGCGCTGCCCGCCCCGCTGCTGCACGGGTCGGCGGCGACGTACGCGAACGTGCTGCCGGGCGTGGACTTGCAGCTGAACGCCACGTCCGGCGCCTACACCGAGGTGCTGGTCGTCCGTGACGCGGCCGCGGCGGCGAACCCGGCGCTGCGGTCGCTGAAGATGACAGTCACCGGCAGGAACCTGACGGTGCGGGCCAACGCGGACGCGAGCATGTCGGTCCTGGACCCGCATGGCCCAGGCTCAGCTGGCACCGAGGTGTTCCGCTCGTCGCCTCCCACCATGTGGGATTCCACCGTTGCCCCGCGGCTCGGCCCCGCCCCGGGCGCCACGGGCGCCGGAACCGGGCGCGTCAGCCGTCTGGCTCTCACGGTGAGCAGCCCGGGCAGGGCCGCCGCCCGCCAGGAGATCACCCTCACGCCGCCCGCCGCCGCCCTGACCGGACCCAGGGTCGCCTACCCGCTGTACATCGACCCGTGGTTCGCGCCGGGCCCGAGCACGCAATGCGGCGGCGGCCGGGACTGCCAGTACTGGGTCGAGCTGGTGAACGGCGGCACCAATACCTACAACAGCTCCAGCTCGGGCGTTGACGCGCGCGCCGGCAATTGCATCGGTCTCGCCAACTGCAACGGCTTCAGCCCGGTCCGCTCCTACTTCCAGATGGACACCTCGGGGCTGCTGGCGCGCAACGGGGTGTCCGCGTCCGTGAGCGGCGCCTGGTTTTACACTGCCAAGAACTGGAGCTCGCAGGATTGCACCGCCGAGCCCACCGAACTGGACGAGGCTGGCACCATCAACGGAGCCAGCACCTACCCGGGCCCCGATGGCATCCGCGGCTTGATCGACACCCAGACCACTGTTGGATACCTTTCCTGCTCCGGGGCCTCCGGCATCACCACGTTCACCGCGACCGTCGCCGCGCAGGACGCGGTCGGTCACAACTGGCCCAACCTGACGCTGCGCCTGCGTGCCCCCAACGAGTCGGACAGCGCGCAGTGGGCGCGCTTCGACGTCAACAACCCGAATACCGCCGACAACCCGCACCTTGACATCAACTTCAACTTCCCGCCGGGCATCGTGTCCAGCCTGTCGGTGGCGGGGGAGTTCACCTGCAACGGCACCACCTATGTCAACAGCAACGTCAACCTGCAGGTCAACGGCCAGGCTTGGGACAACAACACCAGCCCGCTGCCGCTGGACTACTGGTTCGAGGTATATCAGGGGCCGGGTGGCTCGGGCAGTCGGCTGTCGTGGAACTACGGCTCCGCTCCCGCCCAGTACCCCTCCGGCGCCGTGGGCTCCTGGACCAGCAATTTCGGTACCTACGGCAACGGCGATTATTCATTCCGGGCCACGGTCGACAATGTCCCGCAGGGCGCGTTTCCCGCACCCCCGCAATGGGCCTGGACCGGCGCGTCCGGGGATACGACCGCCAACTACAGCGCCTCGATCGCCAGGGCCGCCCCCTGGCACAACTTCACGGTCCTGAACGAGACCCCGGCCACCCCCACGATCAGCAGCTACGACTTCCCGCACGACGTGAACGGCAACGCCCAGTGGGGCGCGCCGCAAGGCTACGGCTCCTTTACCCTTACCAACCCCAGCCCCGACCCCAGCAAGCCGATGGCCGGATACTCCTATGCCTTCGACTCCGGCGGGGCGGTCAACAGCGTTCCGAACTCGACATGCGACTACGCCGCCAGGACCGCCTCCGGCGGGTCGGTCTACGGCATGATCCCCGACGCTGGCAACACCGCCAGGCTGCCCATCCCCGCCTCGCTCGGCTACGGGCACCACACGCTGTGGGTGCGTTCCTTCGATGTCGCCCACAACATGTCCGCGGTCACCGCCGGCTACTCCTTCTACCTCGCCCCGGCGCTGAACTCAAGCGTGGCCGCGACCTACCCCGTCACCGGAGCGCTGGTCAACCCCTACCTCGGCAAGTGCGTGGACGACTGGCACGGCGGCACCGCCAGCGGCACGATCGTCGACAGCTACGCCTGCGACACCGGCCCGCAGCAGTGGGCCATCGACGCCAAGGGCGAGGTGACCTTCTCCGGGATGTGCCTGGACGCCACCGCGCCCGGCGGCGCCACCTATCCGGCCGCGGGCACCCTGGTGATGATCTGGTCCTGCAACGGCGGCCCGTCCCAGATCTGGCGGCCACAGCGCTTCGCGAACGGCGACTGGGGGCTGTACAACCCCGGCTCGGGGCGCTGCCTGGATGACCCGAACGACACCCTGGTCGACGGGACCCAGCTGCAGATCTATGACTGCAACGGCAGCCCCGCGCAGATCTGGGCACCGGCGGCTGATCCGAACCGGTACGAAGCCGAGAGCCTGCCGGCGTCAAGCAGCCTGAATGGCGGCTTCGGCGCGCAGACCGACACCGGCGAGCATCCCTCCCAGGGGCTGAAGGAGACGTTCGTGGGCAACGCCGCAGGGGACTACCTCACCCTGAGCTTCACCACGCCGGCCGAGGCCGACTACGCGCTCGGCGCCGCCATGGTCCGCTCGTTCAACTACGGCCAGGTCAGATTCGATGTCGACGGCACCGTCCTGAACCACACCGACGCCAGCCCGTTCGACGGCTACGCGGCGACGTGCTGCTCGGAGCAGTACGTGCCCCTCGGCGGCCTGCACCTGACGGCGGGGCCCCACACACTGCGGCTGACCTTCACCGGCCGCAACCCCGCCTCCACCGGGTACATGCTCGGCATCGACTACCTCACCGCCACTCCCATCAGCGGCGTGACCGCGTCGAGCTTCGCCGCGTCCCTCAACAACCACGGCATCAGCGACGACGCGAACACCGCCGCCGCCGACCTCGACAACGGCAACCCGCCCGGTGACGGAGCAGCGACCGGCACCGGTAACTCGCTGTCGGCGCAGTCGCTCGCCGCCGCCCACCTCAGCCCGGGGTCCGCGGTCACTCTCGACGGCATCAACTTCCGCCTGCCCGCCGCCTCCGCCGCGGGCAACGACAACACCATCGCCCTCGGCCAGACCATCGCCCTCGACCCCGCCCAGCAGATCCCGGCCAACGCGGTCGGCCTGCTGGTCGCGGCCACCAACGCGGGCACTGGACTCCCGCAGACCACCGCGACCCTCACCTACAGCGCCGGGCTCGGCACCACCGCCCATGCCGCGACCGAGCCCACCGTGCCCGCAGTCCCCGACTGGATCGGCGGGGACAGCGCGTCGGCCGCCTACACCCTGTCCCACGGCAACACCCCCAGCGGGCCCGGCACCTACAGCCCCAGGCTCTACCTGCTCGTCCTTCCGGCCAAACCGTCGGGCACCCTGGCCAGCATCACCCTGCCGTATTACGGCACCTCGCTCGTGCCCGGCAGCCACGCCCCGGCCCTGCACGTGCTGGCCATCGGAGTGCGCCCGGCCGCCAGCGCGAACCTGCCCGCCAGCGCCGACACCTCCGGCAACGGGCACCCGGTCGCCATGCATGGCAACGTCGGCTTCACGACCGTGCTTGGCGGCGCCGCCAGCTTCGACAGCACGGGCGGATACCTGTCCACCAGCGGTCCGATCCTGGACACCACCAGGAGCTTCAGCGTGGCCGCATGGGTGAACGCCCGCGCCCTCGGCGGCGGCAGTCAGCAGATCCTCGGACAGGAGGCCCAGCAGGCATCCGGCTACGTCCTGCAATACAACGGGGCCGGCAAGTGGGAGTTCGCCGAACCGACAACCGACGCCGCCAATCCCGCCACCGCGAACGCCCAGTCCGCCAGCCCGGCGGTGCCGGGCGCCTGGACCCATCTGGTCGGCACCTTTGACGCGACGACCCATAAACTCACCATTTACGTCAACGGCGCCGCCGGCGTCACCGCCACCAACAATGCCCCCATCGCCTCCACCGGCCCTACTCTGATCGGCCGTGGTTACTGGAACGGGGCGCTCGCCTCCTCCTCGTTCAACGGAGAGATCGCCGGTGTTCAGGTCTACCAGCGGGCCCTGACCCCCGCCGAGGTCTCCACTCTGGCCGGCGGCGCTCCCGCCACCGGGCTGGCCAATCCCGCCGGCCTGTGGCCACTGGAAGACTTCGGCCGCAACTGGACCGGAGCGTGGGCCGCGATCCCCGACGGCCCCGCCGGGTCGGCCACCCCCGCGCTTGGCGGCACCACCCTGCGCCAGATCATCCACCCCACCACCCTCGGGACCGGAAGCAGCGCCAGCCCGGTGCAGGCCCGGATCCGGCTGTCCGACAAGTACGGCAGCGCCGCCGTCACCATCACCGCGGCGAGCATCGCCGCCCAGACCACCGCGAAAGGCGCCGCGACCGGAACCCCGGTGTCCCTCACCTTCGGCGGCCCCGCCGTCACCGGCATCACCATCCAGCCCGGCTCCGAGGCGTACAGCGATCCGGTTACCCTCCCGGACACCAGCACAGGCAGCGGTGACCTCGCCATCAGCCTCGCCCTCGCCGCGGGCACCGGCACCCCGCCCGTCACCGCCCAGCAGGCCAGCTCGGCCTACCCCGTCTACCTCGCGACCGGCAACCAGACCGCCGACAGCGGCGGAGCGCCGGCCACCTGGACCACCAGCGCCAGCCTCACCGGCCGGTACTACCTGACTGGCCTCGACGTCACCGCCACCGTCAACCCCCAGCTTCCCCCGAGCAGCCCCCAGCCCGGCACCGTCGCGATCCTCGGCGATCAGCAATCCGCCGCCGCGCCCAGCGCCTCCGCCCCCGGCGCGCGCCTCACTTTCGTCGACGACCTGCCCGGCGCCCTGAATGCGGCGATTCCCCAGGACCCCAGCCCGGGCGGCTTCGTCAACCTGTCCAATCCCGGCAACAGCGTCGCCGCCGCGATTACCCAGTTCGCCGCCGCCCCCAACTCCACCGTCCTGGACGAGCCCAACCTCAGAACCGTGCTGATCACCCTCGGGGCCAACGACCTTTTCGGCGGCGCCGCCCCCGGAACCATCGAAAACAATCTCAAAACCCTGATCAGCGCCATCACCCCGTACGGGATCACCAACTACAGCAACCCCGACGGCTCAGGGCCGGTCCACGTCTACGTGGCCACCGTCCCCGCCTTCGCCGCCTGCGTCGGCGCATGCGACTCCAACCGCAACGCCCTCAACGCTTACCTGTCCAGTAACTACAGCATGCTCGGCGCCATTGGCGTTGATGACATCGCCACCGCGGTGGCCGGCGCCGCCGGCACCGACCAGAACACCATCAACACCGCCATCGCCAACCAGATCGCCGGCGACGCCACAGCCAGAAACTGGTAGGAGTTACCCGCCGATGGCGGTCTACGAGCTCGTCATCCTGGCGGCTGGCGAGGTTGTAGAGGTTCTGCACCGTCACGACCGGGGCGATCCGCTGTGCCTCGGTGAGCTGCGGCCTGGCGGTCCTCGCCACGGCCGACAGCGAACTACAGCAGTGGTCCATTCACACAGTCCGGTGTGTGTGAATGGACCACTGCTGTAGTTGCGGCGCGGCCGGGCTCTTGCGAAGAGAAACTGATATCAATATGCTAAACATGTGTTATCAATTCCATCAATCGGAGGAGGTGCCAGATGGCACTCCACGTTCAGGCAGCGGAGAGCAGCCACGCCTCGGAGCGGCAGGGGCAGCAGGGTCCGGAGCGGGAGGCGTGGTTCCTGCCCGGCCTGTGGATGCTGGTGCTCGGCATAGTCCTGCTGGCCGTCGCGGTCGCGCTGTTCGTGCTGGCCGGCCGGTACCGGGGTGACGAGGCAGCGCTGGTCGTGCTTGGCATAGTGGCCGTGCTGGCCAACGTGCTTGTGCTGCGGGGGCTTACCGCGGTGGTCCCAGGGCGTGCGCACGTCGTCCAGCTGTTCGGCGGGTACCGGGGCACGGTGCGCGAGTCAGGGCTGCAGTGGGTGAACCCGTTCGCCAGCCGCATCGCGATCTCGACCCGGATCCGCAACCAGGAGTCTGCGCTGGTCAAGGTCAACGACGCGGACGGCAACCCGATCGAGATCGCGGCGGTGGTCGTCTGGCAGGTGCGGGACACCGCGCACGCCACCTACTCGGTCGACGACTACGCGAGGTTCGTCGCCATCCAGTCCGAGACCGCGGTGCGGCATATCGCGTCCCGCTACCCTTACGACAACCGCGGCAGCGGCGCGGTGTCGCTGCGCGAGCATGGGGACGAGGTCACCGGGCAGCTGACTGCCGAGCTCGCCGACCGGGTCGTGGCGGCCGGGGTGCGGGTCGTCGAGACGCGCCTCACCCGGCTGTCCTACGCCCCGGAGATCGCCCAGGCCATGCTCCGCCAGCAGCAGGCGAGCGCGGTAGTCGGCGCGCGCCTGCGCATAGTCGAGGGTGCGGTCGGCATGGTCAAGCTGGCCCTGGAGCGGCTGCGGGAAGAGGGCGTCGTCGAGCTGGACGAGGAGCGCAAGGCCGCGATGGTCTCGAACCTGCTCGTGGTGCTGTGCAGCGAGCAGGCGACCCAGCAGGTCGTCAACACGGGCTCCCTGTACCAGTGACGGCAATGCAAGCGATAGCGGGCACGGTCACGCGGTGACCGAGCGCAAGGGGGTGCTGCTGCGGCTCGACCCCGCCGTCCACGACGCCCTGGCCAGATGGGCTAACGACGAGCTGCGCAGCACCAACGCCCAGATCGAGTACCTCCTCCGCCACGCGCTCGCCGACGCCGGCCGGCTACCTCGCCACGCCGGGCCGATGCGCCCCCGCGGCCGGCCACCCGCCGGCCACCCGGCCGGAACCAGCCCGCCAGAACAGCGGTAACCGGTCCAGCTGAAACCGCGGGCTGGCCGACGCGGCCGCCGCTGCTCCGGGCCCGGCTGACGCCCGAGGATCACGATGTTGCAACCTCTGGCCCAGGCCCCTTCCCCAGCTCCTGTGCCGTGTTCAGAATCTGCTCAGAGCGCCCCTATTCTCGCGGACCGGGCTCACCCCGCCGGCGCGAGAGGGGACGGTCGGTCAGCCTGCACCCCGAGGAGGGCACGTGAGAAAGCTCGTCGTCATCGCCGCCACGATCGGCGTGGCCGCGGCAGGCCCCGTGGTGGCGCTGCCCGCCCCGTCCTCGGCAGCGTCCTCGGCAGCCTCGACCATCACGTGGGGCGCGTGTCCCCCCGGTACCGGGCTCCAGGCACCGGTCCAGTGCGGCTTCCTCTCCGTTCCCCTCGACTACGCCGACCCGGACGGCGCGAAGATCAAGATAGCCGTGTCGCGGGTCAGGCACACCTCGAAGAGGTACCAGGGCGTCATGCTCGTGAACCCTGGCGGACCGGGCGGCTCTGGCCTTGGCCTGTCTACCCTCGGATCGTCGGTGCCGACGGTCGGCGCGACCGACGTGGCCGGTCAGTATGACTGGATCGGGTTCGACCCGCGCGGGGTCGGCTCCAGCCAGCCAGCGCTGGCCTGCAACCCGTTCTACGACCCGGCTGGCGGTAACCGCCCGGACTACATCCCCGCCCCCGGCTCCAAGGGTCTTCCGGATGTCTGGCTCGACTTGTCCAGGGGATACGCGGACGCGTGCGCGAAGAACGGCCCGATCCTCCAGCACATGACGACGATCGACGTCGCTCGTGACATGGACGGCATCCGTATGGCGCTCAGGCAGCAGAAGATCAACTACTACGGCTTTTCTTACGGCACCTACCTTGGGCAGGTATACGCGACGCTATTCCCGACGCACGTACGCCGGATGGTTCTCGATAGCAACGTAGATCCGCGGAATATCTGGTACGTGGCAAACCTGAACCAGGATGTCGCGTTCGACCGGAACATCGACATCTGGTTCGCCTGGATCGCCACGTACGACAGTGTTTATCACCTGGGCAAGACCGAGCAGGCCGTCCGTAGCCTGTTCTATGGGATCGAGCGCGACCTGGCCACGAACCCGGCCAAGGGTGCCGTGCAGGTCAACGGACAGAGCGTTAACGTGCTGATCGGCCCGGATGAGTGGGTCGACGACTTCCTTACGGTCGGCTACTCCCAGCAGTCCTGGCCGCAGCTCGGCAGCGCCCTTGCCGGGTACGTGCACAAGCATGACGTGAACACGCTCGCCGACCTGTACTACGGAAGCGACGCCCCCGGCAATGACAACGGATTCGCCGTTTACCTCGGCGTCCAGTGCACCGACGTGCAGTGGCCGCTGAGCCTGGCCAGATGGAACCGCGACAACAGGCGGATCTACCAGACGCACCCGTTCGAAACCTGGGGCAACGCCTGGTTCAACGCGCCGTGCCTGTACTGGCCCGCCAGGGCGCACAAACCACTGACGATCAAGGGCAACCGCCTCGGGATCCTGCTGATCGACGAGACCCTGGATGCTGCGACGCCGTTCGAGGGGAGCGAGTACGTCAGGTCCATCTTCCGCGGTGCGTCGCTGCTCGCCGAGCCCGGCGGCACCACCCACGCGGGCTCGCTCTCCGGCAACACGTGCGTTGACGGCACGGTCGCGGCCTACCTGCTGTCCGGTACGCTGCCGCCCCGGCAGCGCAGCGCCCCGTGGGACATGACCTGCGCGCCGCTGCCGGTTCCGGTGCCGACAGCATCCGGCCGGCCGGCCGCCGCTGCCCCGCCGCGGGTCCGCCCGCTTATCCCTGGCCGCCTCCTGGCCGGGCATTAAATGCATTAATAAGGATGCCGAACGGGAGCGGGATGGCGGCCCCACCACAATGGGGAGCCCAGCCAGCCTGAGCCCGGTCCGGGCTTGTGCCACCACGTTCCCGTTCGGACAGAAGGCGCTTGTCGTTCGCTCGTCAGCTTGATGCCTGCCGCGGCAGCTCGACGGGCACGACGTGCAGCCCGTCGATCCCCTGGAAGTCCGCGGGGTTGCAGGTATAGACGGGCAGGCGGTGAGCCATGGCAGTCGCCGCGATCAGCGCGTCATAGGCGCGCGCGGTGGTCTTCCTGCCGGACCGCCGCAGTGCGGCGGCTACCTGGCCGAAAGCACGTGCTGACGCCCGATCGAAGGGCAGCGGGTCGAAGTCCGCCTCCGCCTCCTGCAGGTGCGCCTGCCTGGCGGCACGCTCCCGCTCATCGCGTGCCACCAGCGGACCGACCGAAAGCTCGGCGAGCGTCACGGTGGTAATGAGCGGTTCAGGCGGCAGCGCCGCGGGGTCGGTGATGTCCCGCATGGCAATGACCGCGGAGGTGTCCAGGATCCCGCGGCCGGGGCGCTCACCGGGATCTGTCACAGGGCTGGGTCCATTACCTCGTCGATCTCGGCCCGCATGGCGCGATAGTCTACTGGCGGCAGCCGGTGCCACCGGGCGAGCAGCGTCTCAGCCGTCAGCGGCTGGCGGCCGACCGGCCGGAGTTCAGCTACCGGCTTGCCGCCGCGGGTGATGGTTATCTGCTCGCCCTGGGCAGCTCGATCGACCACCTCGCCGCCATGGTTCCGCAGTTCGCGGATCGTGACCTCGGTCATGATGAGCATTGTATCACGCGTGATACGCCGTCTCCTCAACGGGCTGTTAACACTTCGCGCTGAGCGTCACCGCTTGCGGGCTACGCCGCCGACCATCGTCATGACGTCGCTGGTGCTGACGACGGGCTCGCCGACGGGACGCCACTTCCAGACCTCGGTCAGCCCCGGCTCGACGGGGTCGAAGTCGCCGAAGAAGGTGGCGATCTCTGCCCTCGTGCGCGCGGGACCGGTTTTTCCGCGGTAAAGCTGGCTGAGCAGGCGCCCCTCCTCGCTGAGGGGCTCGGTCCCGGAGGCGTGGGCGGGAGAGATCTCTGCGTGCGAGACGACCAGGTAGCTGCCCGGCGCCATCGCGTCGCGGAATCTCGCCACGCTCCCTGCGGGGTCGTCCGCGTCGGGGATGAAGTGCAAGATGGCGACGAGCAGGACAGCGACGGGCTGATCGAGGTCGATGAGCGCGCGCAGCCCCAGATGGTCCAGGATCTCGTCCGGCCGCCGGAGGTCCCCGTTGATGACGGTTGTCCGCTCGCTCTCCGCGAGCAGGGCCAGGCCGTGGTTCACGACGACGGGGTCGTTGTCGGCGTAGACGACCCGCGAGCCGGCGGCGGCCCGCTGCGCGACCTGGTGAACATTGTCCTGGGTGGGCAGCCCGGCCCCGATGTCGACGAACTGCCTGATGCCAGCGTCGGCGCAGAAGCGCACCGCCCTGCGCAGGAACCTGCGGTTCTCCATGGCGATAGCGCGCATCTGCGGTACGGCGCGCAGCGACAGCTCGGCGGCTTCCCTGTCGGCGGCGAAGTTGTCCTTCCCGCCCAGGAGGTAGTCATAGACCCGCGCGGAGCGGGGGGCGGAGGCGTCGACACCCGATGGCGGTCTCCCGGGTTCCGTCACGTTCAGCCCTCCCGGCGATCGGGTGATCGCGCTCCAAGGGTACAAGGTGGCGCATGAGGGTCAGTCGCTGCCCTGTCGCTGCGGAATCGGTCAGGCGGCCGCAGGCGTGAAGCCCGGGATGCGGGCCATGATGCGGGCGAATTCGGCGTCGTCAGAGATGCCCTGGAAGTCGTAGCGGGGCGTGTAATGCGCTTCGAGGGCGGCGGCTTCGCCGTCGGTCAGGTCGATGTCAAGGGACGCGACCGCGTCGTCGATCTGGGTGGTACTGCTCGCCCCGACGAGCGGCGCGGCAACGACCGGGCTGCGGCGCAGCCAGGCCAGGGCGATCTGCGCGCGGGTGACGCCCCGGGCCTCCGCGACGGCGCCCACCGCCTCGACGGTGGAGCGGTCGCTGTCGGCGTTGGTATAGAGCATGCCCGCCATGCCGTCGGTAGCCGATCGTGTGGTGGATTCGTTCCATGGCCGGGCGAGGCGGCCGCGGGCCAGCGGGCTCCATACGATCGTGCCCACGCCCTCGTCCGCGCACAGCGGCAGCATCTCGCGTTCCTCCTCACGGGCGAGGAGGTTGTAGTGGTCCTGCATGGCGGCGAACCGGGCCCAGCCGTGCTGGCGCTGCAGGTGCAGCGCCTTGCTGAACTCCCACGCGTGCATCGATGAGGCGCCGATGTAACGGGCCTTGCCCGCCTTGACGACATCGTGCAGTGCCTCGAGGGTCTCCTCGACGGGCGTGGCGCTGTCCAGCCGGTGGATCTGGTACAGGTCGACGTAGTCGGTACCGAGACGGCGGAGGCTGTGGTCGATCTCGGTCATGATCGCTTTGCGCGACAGGCCCTTGCCGTTGGGTCCCGGGCGCATGGGGTGGCGGACCTTGGTGGCGATGACGATGTCGTCGCGGTCGGCGAAGTCCCTCAGGGCGCGGCCGAGGATCTCCTCGCTGGAGCCCTGCGAGTACATGTTGGCGGTGTCGAAGAAGTTGATGCCGGTATCGAGGGCGTGCCTGATCAGCGGGCGGCTGTCGTCCTCGCCGAGCGACCATACGGGGTGTCCGCGGGCGGGCTCGCCGTAGGTCATGGCGCCGATGGCGATCGGGGAAATGTCGAGGCCGGTGCTTCCGAGCTTGATGTAGCGCACAGGTGCTCCTACAGTAGCCACCGAAGCGGAGAGTTCTCCGCCGCGAGTCCGACCGTAATGGAGAGTTCTCCGCTTGGCAACCGCGCAGCATCGCGGCGCTGGAGGCGCCTTGGTCACGACACGGCATGAACCCACGCGGGCCGACGCGCAGCAGAACCACGAGCGCATCCTCCAGGTGGCCCATGACGCGCTCGCCGAGTCCGGCGACGCCTCGCTGAACTCGATCGCGAAGCGGGCCGGTGTCGGCGCGGGCACGCTCTACCGGCACTTTCCGACCCGTGAGGCACTGATCCTCGCGGTGTACCGGCACGACGTCCAGGTGCTCGTCGACTCGGTCGCCGGGGCGCTCGCCGGACGTGAGCCGCTCGATGCCTTCCGGATATGGTTCGAGCGGCTCGCCGACTACGTGCGGATCAAGCACGGTCTTGGTGAAGCGCTGCATTCCGCGGCCGCACAGGACGTCGTCAGCGAGACTTACGCGCCGGTCACCGCCGCCGTCGGCGAGCTGCTAGCGGCGTGCGAGGCGGCCAGGGCAGTACGCCCCGGCCTGGACCCCGCCGACGTGCTGCTCCTGATGGGCTTCCTGTGGCGCGTCGGGCCGGGGGAGGATGGCAGGGCTCAGGCGGCCCGGCTGTTCGATCTCGTCGTCGACGGGCTCCGCCCGACAGCAGCTCCGCCTGAGCGGGCCATCCCGCACGGGGACTACCAGCCAGCCTGACCACCCGGCAGTTCGCCGCATCGCCGCATCGCCGCAACTACAGCAATGGTCCATTCACACACACCAGACTGCGTGAATGGACCATTGCTGTAGTTCGCTGCTGGCCGTGGCGAGGATCGCGAGGCTGCTGATCTTCATCAGAGACTAATTTGAATAACCCTCCAGGATGACGGCGAGGTCTGGCCGGAGCGCATGGCCGGTCAGGGCTTCGAGAGAACCGGCAATGGTGGCAAGGCCGGCGAACAACCGAGCGGTCACCAGCACGTCATACGTGGCACGGTGCGGCGTCAGATCGGCGGGCAGGTCTTCGGCCAGCCCGAACGCACCAGTGCGCCGAGCTTGTAGCTTGCCTGGCGCGGCAGCAGCCGCTTCGCTGCTCCAGCGTCGCCGGAACGATCTTGCGCCGGGCAGTCGCCTCGTAGGGCTCGGGCAAGCCGTTTGCCCGGTAGTAGGCGGCAATCTGGTGCCTGCTGCCTCACCGGGCTGACCACGGTCATCGGCGCGATCACCAGCCGGCCGTACTGCCGGCCAGCACCCGGCCTGTCTCCACCACCAGCAGCCGCCACGCCGGCAGGTCCTGGAAATCCCCCGACGCGCCGGGGGCACCGCATCGCGCAGCATGAACCCGACCTCCTCCGGGTCGAACAGCAGCGCACCGGGGCAGCGCCGCCGCAGTTCCCCGGCGAGCACGGAACCTCGCCATCACCAGCGCTAGGACCAGCTGCGGCATCGTCGTGCTTACCAACGGCGCCGGCGGTCACTCCTGTCCCGTCTCCCTTGATGTGCGCTTGTGGCTGCCGCCCTGCCGCGCGGGCGGCTCATCAGCCGTGCTCGGGGGAGACACGGCGTGGCGCCACAGCGCGGGTACTGCGCACGGCGGGCGGGATGCCTGCGAAGGTTCCCAGGTCCGCGCGGATCGACCGTCCGCCGTGCTTCAGGCTGCGTGCCGCGCGGCCTTCGTTCCCCTCCCGGCAGCGCGGCACGCAGGCTCAGGAGGCTAAGACGAGCAGCGGGACCGCGTCTCCTGCGGCGGCCCAGGCAAGCCGGTACCAGACAAGCCGCGAGCGGGCTTCCTCGACGATGCCCCAGCCGCCGCGCGTTACCGCGCATACGATGTCGAGCCCGTGCATGCGCTCCGGGTCGCGTGGGCGCTTGCGCCAGGTGCCGCCCTCGTCCTCGACTCCGCACCAGACCCACGAGCCCGGGCAGACCTTCGCGTGCAGGGCGAACTGCCCTCGCGGCCGGCGGGACTCGCTGTACTGCACGGCGTTGGCGCATAGCTCGGAGCAGAGCAGGACGGCATCGTCGGCAACCGGGCAGTCGTGCAGCACGTAAGCCAGGAACGCGCGAGCCTGCGCGACCTGTCCGGGCTGCCCTGGATAGCTGCGGCTGCACGCCCACGACGGCGTCGGCGTTGCGATGCGTGGCAGGATGCTGGCCCAGCCGCCGGTCACTGTGCCCGTCACGGGATCACTGTCACAAGGGCGAGCGTGAGCATCACGGCTGCGAGCACGGCCGCCACGATCGTGGCTGACATGGCCGTTTTAGGAAGTTTAATGTGCATTTGATGTCGCTCCGTACCGAGTGCCTGCGGGGTTCTCCTGGCAAACATGGCAGGTCATGGCGTACATTTGAATGTGTTACGGCGAACCGCATAGTCATTAATTTAGAGTGAACACATTCGTCATTCTTGCGGGGCAGATGCAGAGACACCCGCCATACCTGGGGAGGGACAATGAACGATGCAGAGGACAGCGTGAATGATGCAGAGGGGACTTCAAATGGCGTAGAGACGCCCGCAGTGCTAATGTTCGCTGCTGAACTGCGAGCATGGCGGCAGCGTCTAGGGTGGTCCCAGGTCGAGATGGGAGGCAAAATCGGCTACTCGGGACAGCTTGTATCCAACGTCGAGAGACGCGAGCGGACTCCGACCCTCGACTTCGCGCGTGCATGTGACCGTGAGACGGGGGCGCCCGGTACCTTCGAACGGCGGCACGAGGACATCGGCCGTGAATCATACCCGCCGTGGTTCCTGCCGTTCGTTCAGTTCGAAGCGAGAGCCTACCGAATCCACAACTGGGACATGCGATGCCCGCCTGGGCTGCTGCAGACGGAGGACTACGCGCGTGCAATCATCCGTGCGTGCAGTCCTGATGTTCCGGACGACGTGATCGAGCGCGATGCGGCAGCAAGGATGAAACGGCAGGAGATATTTACCCGCGAGCGTCCCCCGTCCTGCTGGTTCGTGATACATGAAGCCGCACTGCGCATCGCGTTCGGCGGAAACTCAGTGATGCGTGCACAGATGGATAACTTGCTTGTCCTTGGGAAGCGTCCCAACGTCGTCATCCAGGTCTTCCCGTTCAGCGTGCCGGACTGTCCGGGCTCTGACGGGCCGGTGACCATCTTCGACCTCACGGACGGTCCGTCAGTCGGGTATTCCGAAGGGTACGAATCGGGGAGGATCATTGAAGCGCCCGCTGACGTGGCTAAGCTGGTGCTGTTGTTCGACCACATACGCGCGGCGGCACTGTCGCCAGCGGACTCCGCGCTACTCATTGCCAGGTACAGGAGTGAATACAGTGAGTGAATCCCCTAGCTGGGTCAAGTCCAGCTACTCGGCAGGTCACGGCAACTGCGTAGAGGTCGCCACGCTGCCGGGCATTGTGGCCGTACGGGACTCGAAGGACACAGAGGGACCCGCGCTCACGTTCTCGGCTGAGGACTGGCGCCGGTTCACGGCCAGCATCAAGGGCTAGCCGCAACGCACGGCCAGGGGGGCGCCGCAGGCCAACGGAGAGACTCCCAGCCTGCGGCGCCCTGCCGTCTTCACGGTCGCTGTGACCTGAAACGACAACCATCGCCAGAAAGCTCGGCTGCAGGCCGAGACATGGGCGTGGGCGGGAGAGATCTCTGCGTGCGAGACGACCGCTTGGCCCGTCAATACTGATGAACATGCCGCGCTCGTGGCCAGAAAAGGGACGAAGCCGCATCATCGTGTCCCGACGCTTCGTTACGCAGGGCTTCGAGAGAACCGGCAATGGTGGCAAGGCGCTCGTCGCAAAATGCTCGATTGACCGCGCCGGTTTCACGAGCCAGGTCACCGGCTCACCAATGGCACCGCCCACAATGGACGCCGTACCGATCTCTACCAGGTCGGGCGGCTGCTGCCCGTTGCCCTCGACATCTACCACCACATAGCGCAGAGTCGTCCAATGGATCATGGCGCTGCCTCGTCCTTCCAGCCGATGTCCGCCCGGCCGTGGCGTCGGCCGTGCGCCAGGCAGTCGCCTCGTAGGGCTCGGGCAAGTCGTTTGCCCGGTAGTAGGCGGCAATCTGGTCACGATAGAATAGGCCGGTAAAAGCGGTCGCGTCGGCGTGCTGGCTCAGCTCGTATGCCAGGCATAGGTGTTCGTCGCTGTCGTTGAGGCCGGGTACCAGCGGGTGCCAGTACAGCACTATGCGATAACGCCGTACTGACGGCGGGTGATGACCAGGACGTGATTACGCAAGCCTCGTGCATTCAGCTCTTCGAGTACGGCCGTAGGCCGTGTGCTCGAAGGAGTGGAACAGCTGCCGGAACTCTGGGCCGGGTGGGATGAGGGAGGTCAGCGTTCACCCTCCTGCTCCTGGTAGCGGCGGACGTACATCTTGAGCACGTCTTCCGGGATCTCGATCAGGGTCTCGTGGTCGGGCACCGGGCCGATGTCGGCGAGCGCCTGGCGGCGTGGGGCTCAGGCGTCTGGTTGCGGGTGGCGCATGAGGGTCAGTTGCTGGCGCATGGCCTCCTCGGCGCGGCGCTGGAATCCGACGATCAGCTCTAGCTCTGGTTCGGTGTAAGAGGCGTCCTTGGCGATACCCGTGGTCCCAGCCTGTACGGCTCCGGGCTGCCGGCCTACACCCCGCAGGGAATGTTCCCGCCGCCCGGGCTGACCGGCGGCGGCGGTGTCCCGGCGCAGGTGCTGCTTGGCATCGTGGCCCAGGAGTCGGCCGGGTATCAGGCCAGCTCGCATATCATCATCGGGCAGACCGGTAACTTCGAGCCGTCCTTCCAGTGGTACGGGAACTGGGTCTACGACTCGTCCGCGCAACAATGGACGTACACCGACAACGTCGACTGGACCAAGTCGGACTGCGGCTACGGGATCGCGCAGGTCACCACGGGCATGTGCATGAGCGGGAATCCCAGCTGCCTCATGGACCAGTTCACCTCCGACTTTCCGTGGATGAGCGGCGGGGACTGCTCCAAGGGCCAGGTGACGCTCGGCGGGGATCCCGCGCCGCTGACCACGTACGAACCTGAGGTCATCACGGCGCTGCAGGCGCACCTGGAAGCCGTCTACCAGGCGATCCACGCCGCGGCCCCTAATGCCGCGATCGTCGTCCTGAATTATCCCCAGCTGTTCCCTGGCTCGCCGGGACCGTCACCTGCTGAATGAACGAAAAGGATGGTCAGCATGCACCTGAGAAAGCTCGCCGGGCTCATCCTGGCGGCAGCCCTGCCGCTGGGAAATGGGCGCGACCGCCAACAGCAGAATCTGGAATCTCGCCGATACGGCGACTGGGCTCTACCTGGACAGTAACTACGGGACTAATGGTCTCGGCAGCATCTACACCCGCGAACCGAACGGCGGCGACTGGCAAAAGTGGGTCTTCGTCAAGTGCACGTGTACGTACACGTGACCGCGTGTCTTAGTAATGGGCTAACGACTCGAATAACCCTTTTAGCCGGTCACTCCGAGGCAGATCAGACCGTAGCCCGTCGGAGGAAGTCGCCCTTCTTCAAGCAAGAAGTGCAAACCTTCAAGCGCGTCGGTGTACCATTTACGTTCGTTTTTACTGATTGAATATTTGGGTTCCAACGACGCGGAGTGCGGGCCTTGACACGCCGCTTAATAGCGTTCTTCCCCAGCCGAGCCACACTCCTGCCGAAACGTGGCTCTTTCCCGCACAGGTCACATCGCCGTGACACAGGTCACCCTCCAGATTGTATCCCAGTCCACAGCTCACCTCATACATGCTGCGCCAACGAGAAAACAGCGTACCTCAGGACGCATGACCTAGCTACTTCGACCTGAAAAAGTCCCTGGGCTGAGGTCTGGTCGTGGCGGCCGGCTGGGAGCGCCGGCCAGGTCAGTCTCGGAGACCTTGAGGGCGCTGGCGAAGGCGGCGATGTGGGAGCGGCGGTCCAGGGCGGGGTCAAGACATCCGTCAGCTGACGGATGTCTTGCGGTGCAATTTGCATGAGATTTGTGGTGCAAGCACCGGCACGACCCAGCCTGCGGCCGTTGACCGGATCCTCAGGCGGGAGGTCAGCGCGCCGGGATCAGTCAGCAGGTGGCGGCGGAGAGAGGCGGGACCGTTGGACGTTGCCCGGCTGCGGGAAAGCTTCGCCCGTGTCGCGGTGCACGGTGACGAGCTACCGCTGTTCTTCTACTCCGACCTGTTCATCAAGCATCCGGAAGTGCGGGACATGTTCCCGGTGTCGATGGCGGCGCAGCGCGGCCACCTAGTCGACGCGCTGGTGACAATCGTTTCCCAGGTAGACAAGGTTGACGATCTGACTGCGTTCCTTCAGGGTCTTGGCCGTGATCACCGGAAGTTCGGCGCTGTCGCCGAGCATTATGACGCCGTGGGGGCCAGCCTGCTGGCGACCCTGGAGCATTTCTCCGGGCCGGCCTGGACGCCGGAGCTTGCCGCCGACTGGAAGGCGGCCTACGAGCTCATCGGCTCCGTCATGACCGCGGCGGCGCAGGCGGACGAGCAACTGCGGCCGCCCTGGTGGCGGGGCACGGTCGTGTCCCACGAGCGGAGGTCGTTCGATGTCTCCGTGCTATCCGTCCAGCCGGAGCCGCGGATCGACTACCTGCCGGGGCAGTCCGTGGCGATCGAATCCCCCAGCCGCCCGAGGCTGTGGCGCTACTACTCTATGGCGAGCGCACCGCGTCAGGACGGGCTGCTCGAGTTCCATATCCGGCTGATCGATGGCGGCGCGGTGAGCATGGCGCTTACCAGCGGCACGGTCGCTGGCACCATCCTGCGGCTGGGACCTCCCGTCGGGGTTCTTACGCTGAGTGAGCCAGTCTCTGGCCGGGACCTCCTGCTCGTGGCGGGAAGTACCGGACTGGCCCCCCTGAAAGCCATTCTCGATCAGCTGACGGCGCTACCCCAGCCGCCGAAGGTACACCTGTTCTTCGGCGCGCGGACCGCCGACGGACTCTATGACCTGGACAGCCTGGAGAAGATGGCCGCCCAGCACTCGTGGCTGACCATCACGCCGGCCGTGTCAGCCGACCCCAGGTTCGCCGGCGAGACCGGCAGCCTCCCGGACGTGATAGCCCGGCACGGCGACTGGTCATCCCGCGACGCCTACCTGGCCGGCCCGACCGGGATGGTCCAGGACGCTGCCGCCCGGCTGGCGTCAGCGGGCAGCCGGGCGGATCAGATACATATCGAGGATTTCGGGTGGAGCGAGCCTTGACCACAATATGGTCCGACGAGCAGAGCAGGATGACTCCCGAAGAGGTGCAGACCGCGACGTTTCCCATGTCGCGGCTGGGGCGGCGTGGCTACGAAGAGGAGCCCGTCCGGGAGTTCCTGGGCGCGGTGCACGCGGAGCTCGTGCGTCTGGTGAACGAGCGTACGTCTCTGTGGCAGGAAGTTCAGCGGCTCCGCCGCCGGGTCATCGCCGGAGACGGTGACGGTGACGGTGATCCGCAGGCGGTGCTGTTCGGTCAGGCAGACGCGCATATACACGCGGTGCGGATACTGTCAACCGCGCAGGTCACCGCCGACCGGTACGTGGCCGACGCCCAGGCTTACAGCAGTCGGCTCACCGAGGAGGCCAGGCTGCGCCGCGATGAGATCATGCAGGAAGCCGAGCAGTACTCGGACACGCTCCTGGAAGACGCGCACGCCAGGGCCCGCGAGGCGGCGGTTTCCGCGCTGAACGCGGCGGCGCCGCCACAGTCCGACCACGAGCGGCAGGCCGCACAGGCGGAACTGGCGTATCTGCGTACCTACAGTGACGTCTACCGGGCGCATCTGCGCGCTTACACCGAGGGAATCCTGCGCGGCATCGAGGATTGGGAGCGCAAGGAAGCAGCCTCACTTCACGAAGCAGCCCAAGCGGTGCCAATCGCCGCCGCACCGACGATTCATGACAACGGATATATGCACCACTGAGCCACCGGCACGGGATGCCGCGGCGGCCTGAGGGCCGCCAGCCAGCGGAACTCCGGATACTCAATGGATATCTCGAGTACCGGGGTATTTCTAGTCTTATTCAGAACGGGCGAAGCAGCTGCTTCGCCCGTTCTGAACAGCTTCTGGTCAATACATCCAGGGATTACTGCGGCTGGAGCTTATCGGGTAAGCGCTTGCTCCGAGACGAATGTCGCCTCCTGGCTGATGGGCACTCGCATGGCCGCCGCTGCCGTAATCCGACGTTGCCGCCGCGCCGGCGCCGAGGCCGCCAAGCACGAGAGTCAGAATGAGAATTCCGCGCGCCGTCTGGCCCAGCGGATCGGTCCGCAGCGCTCCCGTCGGGTACTCGGCCGGAACGGTTCGCGCCTGCATAACGGCGTGCGGCATCCGCCTATGAGTCTTCATCGGGTCATCCCCTCATCGGTAACCTAGATAGCGGGGTCTGCGCAGACTCTCTCCAAAAAGAAACTACACCATTACCCGCCTCGGGATGTGCCATTCAGATCTATCCGCACGACATTTTGCGGCGGGCCAGTCCGGGGCAGGAGAGTCAGCGCGATGACACTGCCACCACGCTCTCGTTAGGAAAAAAGCAAATTATGCCGAACGGGAGCGTGATGGCACCCTCCCGACAGCGGAGTCAAGAGACGATCGCCGGATTCCCGCTGGACCGGCAGCTACGGTGAGGAAATCCCGGGCACCGCTTGCCCCGCAAGGAGCCTCTCCCAGTTCCTTCCGGTAACGGGACACTTACTGGCTGCACCTTGCGGTGAAAGTTGCGTTGCATGTCGCGGCAGAGGCGTGATCACTTTCTTGCTCCGCTAATTCTCGCGAGATACGGGTGGGACTGCCCACGGCGGGTATTAGCCTAGGGGAAATGCTTCGCACATCTCGTTCGGGTTTCAGCTGCGACCCTGTCTGCGGGCGGTAGAGGATGCAAGGCGATCATGGAATTCCGGGCGCTCGGACCGATTGAGCTCTGGTCGGCCGGACAGCGACACGATCTCGGGCACGCCAGGGCGCGATCTATCCTGGCCATGCTCCTGCTGACGCCACGCGCGATGGTTCCGGTAGAGACCCTCATTGACAGGCTGTGGGATACGAGGCCGCCGCCAAAGGCCAGGGAAAGCCTTTCGGTCTACATCGCCAGGCTCCGGGCGTCGCTCCGGCAGGCCGTGGGCGACCGCGTGCAGCTGGTGGGGCGTGCGCGGGGGGCCTACCTGCTCGACGTCGATCCCGAGGCGGTCGACGTGCATCAGTTCCGCCGGCTGCGCCGGCGAGCCGATACCCTCGCGGCGAGCGGCGACCACGATCACGCGGCCGGGCTGTTGCGCGAGGCGGACGGGCTCTGGCGCGGCCAGGCGCTGGCCGGGATCAGCGGCGACTGGGTAGCGCGGATGCGGGACGCTCTCGAAGAGGAGCGCCGGGCGGCCATCCTCGAGCGTGTCGGGTGCGAGCTGGAGCTTGGCCGGCACGCCGACCTGGTAGGCGAGCTTCGCCATCTGCTGGCTGAGCACCCGCTGGATGAAACGCTCGTCGCACACCAGATGACCGCCCTTTACGGGAGCGGCAGGCCAGCCGACGCGCTGAGCCTCTACAGGGAAACCCGCGGCCGCCTCGTTGAGGAGCAGGGCACGGAACCGGGGGCGATGCTGTCCGAGCTGCATCAGCGCATCCTGGGCCGTGACCCCAGGCTGGCCGTCAATCCCTCCGGCCAGCGCCCTGTCCTGGCCGCACCGCCGCGTGCCCTTCCGCCCGAGACGGCGGAATTCGCGGGCCGGGGCGCTGAGCTCGGGCCGCTCACCGGGGAGAACGGCAGCATCCCCGGAATCGCCATAACCGAGGGCATGCCAGCCGAGTCGCTGCTGGATGGCAGGGGCGCGGCGAGCCCGGAGGAGATAGCCGCCTTCGATCTGTCCTACCGTGCGCTGGAACCCGGCCATCAGCGGTTCTTCCGGCGGCTTGGCGTCAGTCCGTGCGCCTGTCTCAGCCTGCCGGCCGCGGCCGCCCTGGGCGGCTGCACCCTCGCCGAGGCAGGGAAGGCGCTCGATATCCTGTTCGATTATCATCTGATGACAGGGGACATCGACGGTCAGTTCCGCTTCCATGACCTCATCCGCGGCTATGCGGCCGCGCGCGCCACGCGTGATGACCCCGAGGCTGAGCAGACGCAGGCCGTGAGCAGGCTCCTTGACTACTACCTGCACACAGCCGATAAGGCCGACCGGGTCCTCCACCCGTTCCGGCGCCGGCCTGGCGCGGGAGTCACCCGGCCGTCGGCCGGCGGCCCGACCCTGGACACGCGGGAAAACGCGGCAGGCTGGCTGGAATCGGAATGGCGCAACATCCTGCGGGCCGCGCGCTACGCGGGTCGCCGCGACTGGGCGCAGAAGTGCGCCGACCTCATCTACCTGCTCGCCGACTTCATGGCAATCAGGGCGTACTGGGACGAGGCGATCGCGGCCCACACGCTTGCCCTGCAGGCCAGCCGTGATCTCGCTGATCCGGCCAGGATCGCGCAGGCGTCGCTGGCGCTCAGCGCAGTGCGCCAGCAGACTGGGCAGCACGAGACGGCGATTTTCCTGGCTGAAGAAGCCGCGGCGAACTACCGGGTGCTTGCCGACCGGAGAGGTGAGGCCGAGTCCCTCGACCAGATAGGCCTGGCGCACCAGCGCACAGCCCGTTCCCGCGAGGCACTCGCCTATTTCTCCGAAGCCCGGATTCTGTACTGTGCCGCCGCGGACCCGCGCGGCGCGGCCGACACCCTGAGCCATTCCGGGATCGCCTGCTGGCATCTGGGACGTTACCCCGAGGCACATGCTCACCTGCGTGACGCGCTTTCGCTCTACCGTGACGTCGGCGACCGGCGGGGGGAAGCGAAGGTGCTCAATAACCTGGGAAGGGTATACCTGTGCAACGGCCATCACGGGGACGCGCTCGACGCCTACCAGAAGTCCCTGCAGATATTCCGTGAGATAGGCGGAGCGCAGAACGAGGCGATCCTGTACCAGAACATTGGCAGCGTCCACCGTTACAAGGGCAGCTACGAGGAAGCAATCATTTCGTATCGGCGGGCACTCGCGATATACCGCGACATAGGCGATCTCCCGGACGAAGCCGACGTTCTTAATGACATCGGCACCATTTACCATAGCGCGGCATGCTACGACGAAGCACTTATTCATCATCAGAAAGCGCGGCTGATCGCCGAGGAGATCGGGGATCTCTCTCAGCAGTTGACGGCACTTCGCATGATTGCCGGCATACATCGCGGATCGGGCCGGTACGGCGAAGCACTCGACCATTACCGCGCCGCCCTCAGGCTGGCCAGGGAGATCGGCGACCCATACGAAGAGGGCAAGATCCTCGAAGGAATCGCGGAATCGACGCTCAGCACACAGCGGCCCCATGCGGCGCGGATTGTCTTCAGGCAGGCGCTGGATATCTTCGAACGGCTCGGCGTGCCAGAGGCAGAGTCAGCGCGGATACGCATGGAGACCATGGACCCCGCCTTCGCCGCGGGAATCTCCTAGTCCGGCGTACCGCGGGGGGTCCTGGGTGGCGCGAAGCGTCGCCCCCCCAGGCCATGCCCCTTGCGGGGGGTATTGGGGGGCGCGAAGCGTCGCCCCTCCAGGCCAGTACCGCCGTCGGCCCCCCGGCCCGCCCCGTGACCTGGCGTGCGAGGGAGCCGTCAAGGCGAGTGCAAGATAGGTGTCAAGGCGAGTGCAAGATGAGCGTCCAGGCTGGTAGCACACGACTGTGCTGCAGTCCCCGGTAGCCGGAAGCCGCTGGCCGCCCGTTATCGGGGGGCGCAGCGACCCGGGGCTATCAGGGAGGTCTCCGTGGGCCTGAACCAAGGTCGCACCCCGCCAGGTTCTCGCTGGCGTATTCCTGGCCACGGCCGGCCGCGAGGCGACGCCGTCAGCCTGGAGCTGGGCAGGGAGTCGCCGGCGTTCCCGTCTTTGCACGCCTGCCCGGTGGCGGCGGGCGAAACTGAGACCGGCTTCGGCGCTAACGTGACCGTGCTTCCGGCCGGGTGGTCCCCGGCGGGCTATGGCCCGCCCGCCCTTGACGGCCCCGCCCTTGACGGCCCCGCCCTTGACGGCCTGCTGGTCAGCGCCGAGCAGTTCATCACGCTGTATCACAGCGAGAATCAGCTGGGGTCGCCCGACCGGCGCCTGCGGCGCGTCCGCCGGGAGATCGAGGCCTCGGGCACGTACTGGCACACTCCGGCCGAGCTCGCCTTTGGCGCGCGTGTTGCCTGGCGGAATAGCTCGCGATGTATCGGACGGCTGTACTGGCGGAACCTGCGGGTGCGTGACCGTCGCGGGGTTACTGCCGCGCCTGACATCGCCGCCGAGGCGGTCACGCACCTGCGCGAGGCGACCAACGGGGGCCGGATCCGGCCGGTGATAACTGTGTTCGCGCCGGATGGGCCAGGCCGGCCTGGGCCGCGGATCCTCAGCTCCCAGCTGGTCCGGTACGCGGGTTACGAGACTGCCGGCGGTGCCGTCATCGGGGACCCGGCGAACGCCGATCTCACCCGGCTCGCCCGCGATCTCGGCTGGCCAGGCGGCTGGCCGGCCGGCCGGTTCGACATCCTTCCCCTGCTCGTGCAGGAGTCCGGCGCTCCCGTCACACCGCACGAGATACCCGCCGACGCGGTACTCGAGATAACCATTGAGCATCCGGAGTTCCGCTGGTTCGCCGACCTCTGGCTGCGGTGGTACGCGGTGCCGGTGATCAGCGACATGTACCTGGACATCGGCGGCGTCCGTTACCCCGCCGCGCCATTCAACGGCTGGTACATGTGCACGGAGATCGGATCGCGTGACCTCGGCGACAGCGGCCGTTACGGCCAGCTGCCGGTGATCGCCGCCCGCATGGGCCTTTCCACGGCCAGCGACCGTAACCTGTGGAAAGACAAGGCGATGACTGAGCTCAACCTCGCGGTCCTGCACTCGTTCAGCAACGCCGGCGTCACGATTACCGACCATCACACCGAGGCGGTCCGCTTTCTCCAGCACATGGAGCGGGAAGAACGGCACGGCCGGGCGTGCCCGGCTGACTGGACCTGGATCGTGCCGCCGGCCGCATCCTCCGCGACCCCGGTCTTCCACCGCTATTACCAGGATTTCGACCAGACGCCGAACTTCTACCGCCACCCGGCGCCCGCGCTTGGCCCGGCGCTCGCGCTTGGCCCGGCGCCCGCCAGCCAGGGAACGGCCAGCTGCCACGATCTTCACCAGCGCATCGACTAGGTGACTGCGCTGTGCCGCCATCGAGGCCTTCCTTCTCCGCCGCCTGTGCTGGCCGATCCTGGCACGCTGGCCTCCCGCCTGAGGATCCGGTCAGCGACCGCAGGCTGGACCGTGCCGGTGCTTGCATCACAAATCTCATGCAAATTGCACCGCAAGACATCCGTCAACTGACGTATGTCTTGAGCCCTGCTCGCGACCAACGAGTCCGCGCGGGCCTGGCGGCGCCTGCGGGGGCGCGGGGGAGAGGTCACCGAGGACGTTGAGGGGGGTCAGAGTGCTGGCGTACGCCGGATGGCTCAAAATCCGTCAGCTGACCGATGTCTCTCACTGCAACTTGCAGCAGCATTTGTCGCGCAATCACCAGACGGCAGCTTGCTCGGATCTCCCCGGACCAGCCGCGCAGAGTGATCAGCGCTCTCCCGGATCAGCTCAAACTGGCACGCGAAGGAACCAGATGAACACGACGGCGCCGACCCGTCCGGCCGTGCTACACCGGCGCCGCGTCACGCTGACCACGGGACCGGCCGCGGCGGCCGAAGCCCGCGGCCAGGTCCGGCTGGCGATCTGCACCTGGGATGTCCCTGTCGACCCGGGCGTCGCGATCCTTCTCACCAGCGAACTGGTGACCAATGCCATCAGGCACGAGGCGGGCGAGACTGTCATGCTCGCCATCACCTGCTCCCGCGGCCAGCTGCGCGTTGATGTCCACGACACCTCGTGCTCCTTGCCGGTGCCGGTGGACGCCCCAGCGGACGCGGAAACCGGACGGGGCCTGATGCTGGTTGACAGCCTGTCGGCTGAGTGGGGCTTTTACCGCACCCCCGCGGGCAAGGCGGTGTACTTTACGCTCGCGTTCCCGCCCGGCCTTGCCTAGGGCGATCACCTCGACGCGATGGTGCGCAAGGCTGACTCACGGGCAATGTCTGTCCGCGAATGGACGTCGAGCTTCCTCAGGATGTGGGAGACGTGGGTCGCGACGGTCCGTCGGGATAGCAGCAGCCTGGCGGCGATCTCTGGGTTGGACAGCCCCTCCTCCACGAATGCGGCGATCTTGGTCTCGGTCGGCGTGAGGCTGTCCCAGCCACTCCGCGCCTGCCGGTGCTTGGCGTGCGGCCCGAGGCGGATGCCGTGGGCGCGGAAGCTGGCTTGCAGCCGGGCGACGTCCGCGGCGGCGCCAAGGGACGTGTAGACCTCCACGGCGCGGGTGAATGCGGCTCGCGCCTGGCCGCGGTCGCCGATGCAGACGAACTCTCCCGCGGCCGCCTCCAGTGCCTTCGCCCTCAGTAGTGGCCGGCCGGCGTCGTCATAACGCTCCGCGGCCGCGAGCAGCCGGGGGGCCTCATGGTCCAGCAGGCCGCGGCAATAGAGGGCGTTCGCCTGCCGATGCGGGATCTCCGATTCGGCGGCGAGTGCTGCCGCATGGCCCGCGAGGGACTGTGCGGTGCGCAGGTCGCCGGTCTGCGTGGCGAGGCGGACGGCGTCGGCAAGGAGGTCCTCGATCTCCTCGACTTCTTCCGTATTGCCGTCGAACCCAGCCGTCAGTGCGGAAAGCGCCTCGGGGAGCGCGCCGGCGTGCTCGCAGTCCAGGCTGCGGGCGAGTGCCAGCGGGCCGATAAGCCGGTGTCCGATCCGCTTGGCATGCGGGACGGCGGCAGCGAGGTGGCGCCGCGCCGCGGCGACCTCGCCGCGATGGAAGCTGATCACCGCGGCGATTCCGAACTCGTTGCATGCCGCAGCGGGTTCCTTCAGGTTTTCAGGCACGATCTCTATCTCGGCCAGCGCATCGTCCCATCGTCCCGTTTCGAAGAGCAACTGGCCAAGGGCGCCGTGTGCCTGAGACAGCCGGAACGTCGTGCCGACCTGGTCCGCGAGGTGCCGCGCCTCCCGGGCCGCGGCAAAGGCTTGCTCGTACTGGTCGAGGTAGCTCAACGTAACTGCCTTGTTAATCTGTAGCAGCAGCCGCAGGTCGGTCAGCGCCGGATCGGTCTGGGTCACGGCCAGTGCCCTGTCGAACAGACGCAGCGCGTCGGTCATGTGCCCCCGTACTGTGGTCACGTTCGCCATCATGAGCAACGCCCAGCCCATTGCCCAGTTGTCGCCCGCCTCCGCCGCCGCCGCGAGGGCACTGGTGGCGACCCGGCCAGCCTTGTCGACCTCGCCGAGGTTGCTGTGCGTCCGCGCGGCGAGCACGAGCAGCCCAGCGCGGTGCCGCGCCGAGATCCCGGGAGAAGCCAACGCCCGGTCCAGCGTCGCAAGGGACTCTCTGGACAAGCCTGCCAGCATGCGGCACTGTGCCAGCGTCCAGTGCAGGTCCACGAGGAGATCGGGCTCGGCGGCATGCTCAAGCGCGCGGTTCGCCACCTGCTCGGCCGCTGCCCTGTCACCGATACGGTAGAGGGCGTCGGCGAGTCGGCTCGCAAGCCAGCCGTGCTTGGCCGAGCCAGCCGGGGAACTGGCGATTGCCCGGGTGAGGAGTGCTGCCGCGACCCCAGGCGCCTGGCCGACCAGCAGATCTGCGGTGCGGGCCAGCCAGCTCAGCATCCATTCATCCATCGGTTCGGCCGTGCCGCCGAGTCCGCTGACTGCCCGCAGCAGCTGCCGGGCGACCCGGTCCGCCGGCGCGCCCGCCTCCGCGAGGGCGCGCCCCGCGTCGCGGTGCCAGGCGGCGCGCACCGGCGTCGGCATCTCGTCGTACAGCGCCGCCCGGATGAGCGGATGCCGGAACCCGAGGCCGTTGCCGGATTCGGCCAGCACACCGGCGGCACATGCATCGTCAACCGCCGGGATCAGGCCCGCCACGCCGCGGCCAAGCACGATCGCCAGATCAGGGACCGCGAAATCCATGCCGAGCAGGGCCGCCGCCCGCAGTACCTCGCGTACCGGCCCGGCGACAAAGCCAAGGCGGTCCGCTATGGCCGCTGACAGGGAGCCTGGCGCGGAACCGCCCGCCAGCTCGGCGGCGCCCGCATCGGTGATGGTCAAACTGGAGCTGCGGGCCAGCGCCGCGACAAGCTCGGTGACGTAGAGCGGGTTGCCTGCCGCCCCGTCGGCGAGCCGGAGCAGGTCGTCATCCGGCTTGCCGCCGGCCAGGGCTGCTACCAGGTCGGCTACCGCCGCATCGGTGAGCGCGGTGAGCTGGAGCCGGGCGGCGTTGCCCACCACTCGCCGCAGCGCCAGCACGTCATCCCGCTGGGGCACCGGGCGCATCATCCCGACAAGCAGCAGCGGCATCTGCCGCGCCGACCTCGCCAGCCGCCCCCACAAGGTGATGCTGGTCGGGTCGGCCCACTGCAGGTCGTCGACGACCAGGATGGTTGGCCGCATAGCGCACTGCTCGGCGACGAGCGCTAGGAGCTGCTCCGCCAGCGCCGCGGACACATCCGTGCTGCGGTCGGCGGTGACCTCACCGTGCAAGAGCCGGACGATCGCGTTCCGCCGGGGATTCACGGAGGGCTCCCGTACCCGCAGCCCCTCCAAGAGCGGCAGCAGCGGTAGCGCCTGGCCCAGCTCGTCACCGGCACCCCAGAACACCTGGCAGCCGGCCGGCGCCTCCGCGACCGCTGCCCGCACCAGCGCGGACTTGCCGATGCCCGGCTCGCCCTCGACCAGCACCGAACTGCCGCGCCCCCGAGCTACGTCTCTTATGAGCCCGGTCAGCAGCGCTGTCTCGCTGTCGCGGCCGACCAGCGTACCGGCCGGGGTCACCGAGGGCATGGGGCGAACTGTACTACCAGAACATTTGCGGAACAAGCAGGCATTTTTCGGATGTTAATTCGACATTAAACAGCGCCTTATGCCGGTAGTGTCATCACAATGTTCCGCACCATGCAGTGCAAGTTGCAGAGAACCTTGCGGCGCACAGGCCGATAATACTTTTCCCGCATGAAGAAATGAATATTTCCGGCAAGAAGATAATGAAATATGTAATGCAGGTTTCAGTATTTGGAGAAAGTCCAGATAAAGGCTTACCCTAGTGCATGGAATAGCCGATTACTGGTAATAACTCCAGATGACTCAGATGTGCCGTGCAGGCTGGCGAGGCCATGCTGCAGGCCGCTGACCTCTGTAGATGCCATGGAGGGATCATGCGCATAAGGCGAGCCGTCATCATTCCCGCTATGCTAGCGCTCGGCGCGGCCGGATCAATTCTGGCTGGCTCGGCGGCCCCCGTGGCGGCTGCGCAGGCGCCCAGCGCCCACGTGCTGGCAGCGGCCTCTTCTGCGAGTCCCAACATTTTGTATTACGGGTGAACTAGCCTGGTACGCGACTAGCGGCCTGCTGGCGATTCACCCAATCTGCGGCAGGCTCATCGTGTGATTGCCCCAGGCGCTGCAGGTTCATTATGCTAAACCGCGCTGTGCGCCCGGGGCCCGGTCGCGGGCTCCGGTCCAGCCAGTAATTGCAGGCATATTTCTTCACAGCTGTCCCGCTCGCCACATAGCCATACAGCAACCGCTATGTCGGCGTTCCCCTGCGACAGGCACCATCAAGACCGGCGGGACGTGGCGCATCAGCGGCCAGTTCATGCATCGGCCGCCCCTAGAATACCGGCAAGGCCCGCCAGGGCTCGCCCGCACCAGGCCTCGGCCCGCAGCGGCCCGCCAGGAGACGCACCCAGCCCGACGTTCGCCTTGCGCGATCTGGCGGGAGGTGCCCAGGGGAATCAGGGGATCCGGCACTGTCCGGCCGCCGTTGTGTACCCGGTCCGGCCGGCAGGCGGCATGCCTCCACGAGGTACTGGGCGTCGGCGGTGTTCATTCGCGCTGGTGAGCGCTACGGGCCCTGGTTGCGATGGGCGAGTGTACGGTGTACTAATAAAGGTTTCAAAATTATTTCCGCGAGATCTGCGTGACCGTCGCAGCTAGCCCGCCCGCGCGGCACACGGGGAGGAGGGACGCTTGATGATCGCGCCAGCAAGTCCCACGGTACGGCGCCGCCGCCTAGCCGCTGAGCTGCGCGGGATCAGGGAGAGTAAGGGCAAGAGCGGAGATGCCGTCGCCGCGGCGCTGAGATGGTCGCCCTCCAAGATCAGCAGATACGAGCGGGCCAGGACCGGCTTGCGGCCACGGGAGGTCGAGAGACTGCTCGACTACTACGAGATCACCGGGCAGCGCCGCTCGCTCCTTCTCGAGCTGGCTGAGGATGCGGCTCAGAAGGGATGGTGGGAAGAATTCGGGGACAGCCTTTCCGACGACTATCAGCAGTTCATCGGCCTCGAGCACGAGGCATCTTCCATCGCCATATGGCACGTTGATGTTGTAGCTGGCTTGCTGCAAACGGAAGCTTATGCCAGACACATAATTAGCAGCTACAGCCGGGTCGAGCCAATCGCTCCGGGCATGATCGGGCGGCTGGTCAGGGTCCGCATGCGACGCCAGCAGGTGCTGGATCGCGAGGGGCTTCAGCTGTCGGTCGTGCTTGATGAATCGATCTTGAAGCGCCGGATCGGTGATGAGTCGGTAATGTATGACCAGCTCCAGCGTCTCGTGCGTGAGGCTGACCGGCCAAACCTAACCTTGCAGATTCTCCCCCTTGACGCGCAGCACAGGGTCTTCGGGGAGTCCTTTGTTATATTCGGCTTTGGGGCAGATAGTGATGCGATGCTGCACGATGTTGTTAGCACTGAGCATCTGAGGAGCGGCTTCACCCTGGAAGGGGAGCGGGAGACGTACTTGCACAGGATCGCATTTCAGATGCTCGCCGACGCGTCACTTGACCCGGCAGCGTCTAGGGCGCTTATACTCGAAACAGCGGAGTCGCATTGGTCAAGTACCCTGCGGCGCGCTAATTCGTAAGTGGCGCAAGGGCTTGGCCCGCGCCGCTGAGTGTTGTGCCTTCCCGGCTGAGGTCGGCAAGGTTCCGGTGGATGGCGGCTGACCGCCCCCCTGTGCCTGGTTCATGTCGAGGCGGATCATCCCGGAACTGGCCAGCGATGCTTCCTGGTGTGCGCCGACGCTCAGCGTGATGACGGCGGCGTCGTCGCCGGTGATCTCCATCAGCGGCACCCGGCAGCCTCTATGTCGTCACCCGGAGTGCCGGGGATACCGGGTCGGCCGACACAGCCATGTCTGTGTACGTTTGAGGTTTGCGGTACACCGTGGGTACAAGAGCACTCAATGTGTCATAGTGCTACCTTAGGTCGGAAGGGGCCCTAGGTGTAAGTGATGTCTGCTAGCCTCAGGGTCTGGTGACTACGTTAAGTAGGATTAAGACTACATTCCGTAGTTACACATTCAGGACGATATGCATCAATCGGTCAGGAGATAACATGGGGAGACCTACGCTCGGAAGTCCAGCCGAAAGGCCGGATTCAGGTCCTTACTGGGTTAAGAGTTCTCTGAGTTTCGCCAACGGCAACTGCGTCGAGGTGGCAAGCCTGCCTGATGGCGGGGTCGGTGTTCGCAATAGCAGGGACTCCGAAGGGCTGGTTCTCGGATTTACACCGGACGAATGGCACGCATTTCTCGGAGGCGTACGAAACGGAGAATTCGATAGTTTCGGCGGGAAGTGACCGCAGGGGCAAGGCGCTGTAGCGTCCTGCTCACGCTGACCGTCGGTCAGTACACAAGCGGAGGGCCCCTCCGAAATGCAGGGGCCCTCCGCTTCCTGGTATCGCCTGCCTGGGCCGCTGTCAGCTCGGCTCTGTGCCGTAGATGAGCGTGCCGTTGTAGTAAGCGGTGATGTCGGGGTTTAGCGTGAACGAGGTGTCGCTGGCGTTGAACGAATAGGCGTTCGTCTGCGTCATGTTGACGTAGTCGGCCTCAAAGAACCGGTTCTGGATCGTGCCTGTGCTGCCCTGTGCCAGCGACCCGGCGCCGCTGCCGAAGGAGATCTGAAGGTAGTGGTCTGCCTTGCTTACCGGACTCACCGCGGTGAACGTGCCCGTGATGTTGGAGCAGCCCATCGGCGCGTAGTCGCAGGCGTAGTCCAGGGGCTCGGCAGAGCCCTCGGTGAACCAGTATCTGATGGTGATGGCGGAAAGCGGAATCGGGCTGCTCCCGCCGTTAACAACCTCGATGTTGGGTTCGATCTCGTTGGTACTCGGGGCGGTATTGCCGGTTTGGTACACCACCGCGACCTGAGGGCCGGTACTCTTCCCCGACTCGGCCTGCCACGTGGTGGTGAACGAGGAGCCGCCGCTGCTCAGCGCCGACGTGGTCTGCTTGGTGACGAATGCCGAGCTGACCTCGGTGATTTCATTGCTCTGCCATGCCGGATCGCTCAGCGTCCCGGTGTGGCCGCTGGCGTCCGTCACGCTCGCGCCGGTGTAGGTGATCGGGCTGTAATGGGGCAGGTAGAACAGTCCGTCCTGGTCGCTGCCGCCCCCCGGGTCTTCCGAGACGACCTCGGCCGAGCTGCGCACGCAGCCACTCATGCCGGGCTCGCATGGCATGTCCTGGGTGAGGGTCCTGCCGCTGGTGACATCCTTGACCACGATGTCGAACGTGCTGGCCGAGGTGACGTAGGTGACGCTGGCCTGGATGGTGTCGCCGGCATTGATGGCGAAGACGGTCGCAAGGCCGTTGTAGGGCCACATCTCCCACCACGTCGCGTACTGTGGCGTGCCGTTCTGGCAGTTGGCGAGGGTTCCGCCCTGTTCGACGCTGCCGCTTCCCCAGCCGTCAAGGCCGACCCAGAAGACCGCGTTCTCCACCGGCTGGGCTGGGTCACAGCTGACCGCCGGCTGGATCCACTGCGCCTGCACATGGTTGTACGTCGTGGTGGCGGAGCCCGGCGTGACCGCGTACCCATCCCAGTTGTTGGAGGTGTACGCAGCGCCGAGCCGGCCGTCGGCGGCCTGTAGCGGCCTGGTCAGCAGGTGCTTCCCACGCACCGGCCCGACCGAGCTCGGGACGTGCAGGGCAGGTCGCGGTGCCGGCATCGCCGCAAGCGTGGTGCCCGCCTGCGTGGTGCCAGCTAGCGCGGTGCCTGCTAGCGCGGTGCCTGCCTGCGTGGCGGCGATCACCACTCCGGCGATAAGCGTCAGGAGGATACGCCGTTTCTTCATCTAAGAGTCAGGTCCTTTCCGGGTCGAGCCGGGCGAGAAAGCGAGCAGGCTGACATTGATCTCGCCGCATGGTGGCATGACTTCTTAGGTCAAACAAAGCAGGCTGTGCTGTCGAAGCGCTTCCGTGTGCGTGTCAGCCGCTTCCAGGTGCCTGTCAGCCGCTTCCGTGTGCCTGTCAGCCGCCTCGCGCGCCAGGCGGCTGCGCCGGGCGCTGCCGCCTCAGGGTCTGGCGAGGTGGGTCAGGGTCAGCTCCGCGGCTGCGACGAACACGCTGGGCTCCAGCCGGCCAGCCGGAGCGGGGGCGGAGTCGACGCCCAGTTCTTTCTCGTATGTGGCGTATTCATGTTCGGTGAGCGGCCAGACGGGGAGCCCGCCGCGTAGCCGGCATTCGCGCACGGCGGCGGCGATCCGCGTGGCGTACGGGCTGCCCGTGTCGCTGGCCAGCGCTGTGGCCAGATGCAGAGCGTTGATCCCGGTGAGAAGATCGTGGTGGGACAGCGCCAGCCGGAGGGCGTCACAGACAAGCCGGACCGCCTCGTCCGGCTGCCCGCCGGCGCGCCGCACGTACGCGAGCGCCAGGAAGAAACCCGGGAGCAAGACAAGCACCTGACGCTGCCGCGCCAGCGTGAATCCTTCGCCCAGGGTGACAAGCGCGGCCTCGGAATCGCCGTCCAGTGCCTGCGCCCAGCCGTGTGCCAGCAGGGTGCTGACCCGTTCGTACGAGGTAGCACCGTCAAGCTCAGCCAGTACCTGCTGGGTGTCGCGCCGTGCCTCGGCGACACGGCCCGCGTGCAGTCGCACGGACGAACGGCGCGGAAGATAGTGCCGGCGCAAGGCGCGGTCGTCGCCGACCGCTTCACCCGCCTCGTCGATGAGGCCCATGGCTTCGCACAGGTGGCCGAGCTGCGCCAGCATCTGGGCGGCCTTGGCCAGGCTCACCGCGATCATCTTCCTGTCACGGGTGCCGCGCGCGGCGTCGGCGGATCTGCGAACGACATCTGGCGCGTCCGCCGCGGCTTGCCCGTAGGCGATCAGGGCGAGGTCGGACAGGGCGGCGACCCGGGCCCGGCTGCTGTCGCCGGGGTCCGACCGTTCAAGCAGGTCCACTGCCTGCTCGATGAGCTGCCTGGCGCCGCCGGGATCCCCGAGCCTGTAGTGCAGATTCCCGGCCAGCAGCGTCAGGTGCGCGACCAGCGGTGCCGGGAGGAGGCCCGGCAGGCTGAGCGCACGCATCACGTAATCGAGAACGCCCGATGCCGCGCCGGGGCGGGGTTCCCAGGCTGGCCGGGCCACAAGCAGCAGCCGGGCACCGAGCTCGGCCTCAGCGCGGACCGCGTCATCCCGCAAGGCCCAGTCCCATGCGGCGAGCAGGTCGGAGAAGTCAGGTGTGCCGGAAAGGGCGGGCAGGTCAGAGGGGACGGGCAGGTCGGAGAAGGCAAGCAAGTCGGAGAATCCGTGCTCCAGGGCGGTGATGTCCGCCAGGCACTCGTCACCGCGGCCCTCGCCGTTGTCCGGGCGTACCGCCCGGACCGGCCTCTCCCCGTGGCCGCGGCGCCCGCAGTTCTGGGCCATCTCATGCAGTTGACGCAGATGATGTCCGCGGGCCGCGACGAGATCGCCTGGGGACGCCTGAGCGAGGGCGAACTCACGGACAGGAATCAGCAGCCGGTAAGCGTAGCCGTCGCGGTCGCGCGCCGCCTGCACCAGGCAGTCGTCCACGAGGCCACTCAGCAAACCGGCCACGTCATCTCTGGTCAGATGAGAATATCCGCACACCTCTTCGGCGCTGTCGAGGGTGAACGAGCCCGCGAATACCGCCAGCCGGCACAGCAGCAGCCGGCCAGCCTCGGTCAGCAGGTTGTAACTCCAGCGCAGCGTCGCGTCGAGCCCGCGCTGGTGCGCAAGCCCGGGGCCGTCCTGGGCGGCGAGGATGCTGGGCTGCGAGCCGATCCGCTCGAGCAGCGTCCCAGGCGACATCGTCCGCAGCCGCGCCGCGGCCAGCTCAACCGCGAGCGGCAGTCCCTCGATCAGGCGGCACAGCTCGGCTACCCGCGCGGGATCCGCGCTCAGATCAGGGCCGGGACGATACCCGGCTACCCGCAACCGCAGTAGCTCCGCGGCCGGGCCAGGGCGGAGCGGCGCTAGTTCGACGACCGCCTCACCGCTGAGACCGAGCAGGCGCCGCGACGTCGTAAGCACCCGGACCCGAGGGCAGGACCGCACGATCAGCTCGGCCGCCGATCCGCACGCGGAGGCAACGTGCTCGGCGTTGTCCAGGATCAGCAGCAGCTCCAGCTTCCGCAGATATTCGGTGAGCGCGTCCTCGGCGCGCTGCCCAGGCGCGGCGGGAATGCCCAGGGCAAGGCACACAGCTCCGACGATCTCGGCGACGCCGTTGCCCGTCACGCCACTGACTGGCCCGGTGCCTGGCCGCTGAGCTGGCAGCGTGCCCAGTTCCACCACCGCGACGCCGTCCGCGAAACGGGCGGCGAGCCGCCCGGCGGTTTCCAGCGCCACAGACGTCTTTCCGACCCCAGCGGTCCCGGCCAAGGTCACGACGCGCTGGCTCAGCGTTGTTTCCGACAAGGCACGGATGTCATCGTCCCGGCCGACCAGGCCCTCCGGTGCCGGCCTTCGTCCCCGCCATCGTGGCCCGCCGGGCTGGCCTGATTCGACGATCACCGTGGCCTGGGCATCGCGCGCCGCGACCGTGACGGCCGCATGCTTCAGTTCCGGCCTGGCCAGCAGATGCGCTCCCTGGTCCACGTCGGCGCGCAGGATCCGGATATGCACGTCCTGCAGCCAGGCACCGGGATCGATCCCCAGCTCTTCGCGCAGGGCGTGGCGCAGCGACTCGTAGGCGGCCAGGGCGTCAGCCTGCCGCCCGCCGCGAGACAGCGCGAGCATGAGCTGGCCGACCAGGCGCTCGCGGAACGGATGGGCGCGCACCAGCGGCGGAAGCACCGCCACCACCGCGGCATGCCGCCCGAGCCGCAGGCACAGATCGGCCCGATCCTCCTGCATTGCCAGGTACTTCTCGATCAGCCGGGCTGCCTCACCGTGCAGCGCGGGTGAGTCGACATTGCCGAGCAGCGGCGCTCGCCAGAGCCCGACGGCCTCCTCAAGCGCGGCAGCTGCCTGCTCATCCGCGCCGCGGCGCGCGGCGTCACCCGCCGTCGCCGCGAGATCATCGGAACGCAGCAGGTCGAGCTGGCCGGCATCGGCATGCAGCCGGTAACCGCTGGACAGGCTCTCGACCATGTCATAGCCAAGCAGGCGGCGGAGCCGGGATATCGCGCTGTGCAATGCGGCGCGGGGACGTGCGGGCTGCTGCTCGCCCCACACGATCTCTGCCAGCCTGTCCATCGAGACAACATGGTTCGCTGACAGCAGCAACCCCGCTAGCAGGGCTAAGGTCGTCCTGCTGCCCAGGGCCACCGGCTTGCCAGCGCGCAGCATCCCGACAGGGCCGAGCACCCGGAACTCCACTTCACTCACCAAACCCCCGGAACGGATCATCGTGGCGCACCTGCCAAGCTCTATGTCGAGGATATCCATGCCGTGTGTCGTAGGGGTTTCGCCCGGCCAAGCCGAAGCCGCCGGTCGCGACCGCGCGGGCAGGGAGCCGCCACCGCGCTCCCGTTCGGGATATAAAAGACCTTTGTGCCTAACGGGAGCGGAGTCGGCGCTGTGCCCTCGCCGCGGAAGCCAGCGCAGATCTATCCACGGTCTCGGTCCAGCCGCGGGCGTTCATCGCGGGGGTCAGCCGCGTGCCGCCGACCGCGGTGACGTACCGGGAGGCGGCAGGATAGGACAGTCCCGCGCTGTAGCCGCCGTCTCCGGCCGACGCGGTGACCGGTAAACGGCCAGGTCGGACGCGGCGGCCGGGTAGTCGCAGGCATCCACGACCGCTACCACCTGACCGGTGCCCGCCGACGAGGAGGGCAGGTTGTACGCACTTTGCAGGCTGGGCGGCCCATACCCGGCCCCGCGTGGCGCCTGACCGGGGGCGGCCTGCCGCTGGGCCCGCTGCGCGACATCAGTGCGAATGAGACTCAGGCATACCGCGGCGCCCACGCTGGGGGGCGCGGCACACGTCGGCCGTACCTGAGCGGCGGTCGCCGACGGCAGGCTGACATACCCGGATGCGCCGACGCCTGGCCCGGCAGCCGACGCCTGCGCGGCTGGGAGGAAAAGCGCCGCCGTGGCGAGGGCCGCGGCCGCCACGCCGGTCACCCGCTCCAGGATCCCCCGCGATAACCGGGCCCGTAACATCATGAGCCTCCCTAGGCCATGGCTGGCAGTCCAACCGGCGTCGCGGCGTTCACGGATGCCAGGAAGTCCGCACATGACGCCAGCCGGTAACAGCGTATTCCGCCTGGCTAAGGAGAGCTAGCGATCATCTCAGCAAAAGATCCAAACATATATACCGAACGGGAGCGCGGTGGCGGCTCTCCCCGGCTTTCAGGGGGGGTTATTCAAAGTAGTTTCTGATGAAGATCAGCAGCCTGGCGACCCTCGCCACGGCCAGCAGCGAACTACAGCAGTGGTCCATTCACGCAGTCTGGTGTGCGTGAATGGACCACTGCTGTAGTTGCGGCGACGCGGCGCCCCGGGCTGGGCCCGACCGCGTGGCCTGGCAAGATCACGGCCTGAGGGCTTTGAATAACCCTCCAGGTATCGGGTTTCAGTCGCGTGCGTGGCGTGTCGGTCTATAGCGGTCTTGTCGGCCTAAGGTAGCGTCCCGCCGCCCTGGACGTGCTGGTTCAGGGTCGGCGGGAGGGCGCGGTGGCTGGGTCGGTGTGGGATGAGGTGCTCGACTGCGAGCACGTAGCCACGCCGTCCGGTGATGACGGGAAGTACCACTGGGCCGTGCTCGAGCACTACTGGGACCGCAATTACTGCTGCTATCCCGAGCGCGGCGGCGACATGCGCAGCGTGACGAAGCCATCGGATTTCTACTCGTCCCGGAAATGGCGCAGCTCCACCATGTACTGCGATTATCTCCGCCCGCTCAGCGTCGAGCACATGCTCACCATGAGCCTGCCCGAAGCCCCTGGAACAGCCCTGCGCGAGTTCGGAAACTGCCGCTGACCAGGTGCAGGGCGCGCCCGTCCCGGCCACGGCGCGGCGTTCCCGGCGGCCAGGACGGCGGGCACGTCCGCGAAGACCTCCAGCGCGGCCAGCCGCGGCTCCGTGCGCCGCAGGTGGGCGCCCACGGCGTTCAGCACCATCCGCCCGCCGCGAGCAGCGAGGTACGCGGCGATGTCGGCCAGCTGGCGCTGCCCGCTGTCATCCCAGCCCCGCAGCCCGCCGACGTCGGTGATCAGCAGGTCCGGGTCGGCGGCGAAAGCGCATCGCAGTGACGCGACGAGGCGACAGGCGCTGGCTTCGCCCAGGACGCCGCGCAGCCGCAGCACCGCGACGCCGCGGCGGGCCAGCCCCGGGAGGTACAGCCCCACCATTGCCCCTTCCCCGCCCCCGTGCCGCTGGCAGGCGCCTGCGGTCCGTCGGCATGGATGCGCTGTTGCTAAAGTTAGCAACTGCCGGCGGGCCGCGTGGTCATGCGCCGGGCCAGGCGGGCCGGCCTGCCGGTCCGGGTGATGGCGCCCCTTGTATTCCGTCATCTCGGGCGGCTGGGCCGGTCTTGAGCGGGCTAGAGGTCGTTGCCGGCGTAGGAGAGGTTGAAGCTCTTGTTGGCGAGGGGGAAGTCGGGGACGATCGTGCCGGCGAGGGCGACGGACAGCGCGGGCCAGTTGAGGAAGGACGGGTCGACGATCTTGCAGCGGGTCAGCGTGCCCGCGGGACCGGCTTCGACGCGGTGGACGGTGCTGCCGCGCCAGCCTTCGGTGATCCCCAGCCCGGCACCGGCACGGTGCGGCACCTGCGGCGCCGTGGCGCTGAGCGCGGTGGCCTGCCCGGCGAGCTCAGCGATGAGGGTGAGGGAAGCGCGGGCCTCCTCGACCCGGACGGTGAATCGCGCCATGACGTCCCCGCCGGGCTGCCCGGCGGGACGGAATCCGCTGCCGAGGTCGGTGAAGGGGTGCGCGATGCGGGCGTCGAGGGTGAGGCCGGAGGCGCGGGCGACGACGCCGAGCGTGCCGATGTCGGCCGCGTCCTGGGCGGAGAGCACGGCGGTGCCCGTGAAGCGGTCCATGACGACCGTGTTAGAGGTGGCGAGCGCGACGATGTCGTCGAAGCGCTGCCTGATCTCGCTGAGCTCGGCGGCGGCGGGGAGCCGCTGGACGGCGGTGTGGCCGGGCCGGATCGCGCCGCGGAGCAGGCGGTGGCCGGTGATCTCGGCGTTGAGGCGCAGCAGTGTTTCGCGGAGGGTGAGCGCCCGTGCCTGGGCGAGCCCGAAGCCGACGTCGTTGCACAGCGCGCCGATGTCGGCGGTGTGGTTGCAGAGACGCTCGAGTTCGAGCAGCATTGCCCGGAGCCGCGCCGCGTTCTGGGGTACCGGGATCTGGCAGGCGTCCTCGACCGCGAGGCAGTAGGCGAGGTTGTGTGCTATCGCGCTGTCGCCGGAGACGCATTCGGCGAGCCGCACCGCCGCCTGCGGGTCCTGGCCCTCGAAGAGACGCTCGACACCGCGGTGCAGGAACCACAGCCGGGCCTTCATCTTCAGGATCGTCTCCCCGACGACGGAGAACCGGAAGTGCCCCGGCTCGATGAGCCCGGCGTGGACGGGGCCGACCGGGATCTCATACACGCCGGGTCCTTCGACCTTGACGAACGGGAACGGCCCGGCATCGGGCTGCATCGGTGGCGGCGGCCCGGCGTGGCGGCGCATCGGGTGCCACCCGTGCGGCCAGTGCTGGTGCAGGACCAGGCGGCGCAGGAAGGGATGCCCTTCGGGGATGATCCCGAACAGATCGTGGATCTCGCGCTCGAACCGGCTGGCCGGGAACGAGAGACTGGCGAGGGACGGCACGTGCGGGCGGGCGGGATCAAGCCGCACTTCCAGCTCGGCCCGCCGGTCCGGCGGCCCGGAACAGAACACGTAGACCACGCGGAGGGCGCGGTCATCGTCGTGGGCGGCGACCGCGGCGAGCCGGTAGCCGGCGGCGAACAGTCGTCCGGCTTCGGCGGCCAGCTCACCCGCGGTGATCTGGCAGGCATGGCGGGCGGCTCCGGTTCCCGTGGCCAGGTTCATGAGGCGACGACCTGCGCCGCCGCGTGCAGGAGCGGCTGCAAGGGCCAGGCGGATACGCCGAGGAACGCGCAGGCGAGCAGGCCCGCGGTGAGGGGGACGGCGACGATCCGCGGTGTCGCCCCGGGCCGGCCCGGGGCTGCTGCCTTGCCGAGGAGGAGATGACGGCCGTGGGCCATCACCGCCGCGAAGATAACCGCCATGCACACGAGGGCGATCGCGGCGGCCCAGCCGAGGCCGGCCGCGACCTCGGCGCGCAGCATGTTCAGCTCGCTGGCGAACAGGCTGAACGGCGGCAGGCCCAGGAGGGCGACCAGGCCGAAGCCGAAGATCCCGCCGAGCACCGGCCGGCGGGACAGCAGAGCGGGAACCTTCGCGATCTCGCTGGTGCCCTCGGCGAGCAGGATCTCCCCGGAGGCCAGGAACAGCACCCCCTTGGCGAGCCCGTGCCCGAGGATGTGCAGCAAGACCGCGGCGATCGCCAGCGAGCTCCCGGCCGCGGCACCGAGGGCGATCAGGCCCATGTGCTCGATGCTGTGGTAGGCGAGCATCCGCTTGTAGTCCCGCTGGGTGATCAGCAGCGACGCCGCGACGGCCAGGGACGCCAGGCCCGCCACGACGAGAAGGGCCCGCGGGTACCCGGGCCCGAGCGCGCCGTCCGCGATCGCCTTGAAACGCAGCAGCGCATAGAACGCCACGGTGAGCAGGACCCCCGACATCAGCGCGGAGACCGGGGCAGGCGCCTGGCTGTGCGCGTCCGGCAGCCAGCTGTGCATCGGGGCTAGCCCTGTCTTCGTCCCGTACCCGAGGACGATGAGCCCCATCGCCAGGCGCACCACGCCCGGGTCCAGGCGGCGGGAGGCGGCCATCAGCGAGGTCCAGTCCAGCGACCCGGCCGGGTGGCCGCTGGCGTGCAGGGCCGCGAAGTAGAACAGCACGGTCCCCAGGAACGCGAGCGCGATGCCCACCGAGCACAGCACCACGTACTTCCACGACGCCTCCAGCGCCCCGTCGGTTCGCCGGTGCCCGACCAGGAAGGTGGTGGCGATCGTGGTGGCTTCCACCGCCACCCACATCACGCCGAGGTTGGCCGCAAGCACCGCGACGAGCATGCAGGTCACGAACGCCTGCACGAGCGCGGTGTACAGCGCGGCATGGCGGGCGGTGCAGGCACCCCGCTCAGTTTCCGCGGCCAGGTAGCGGACTGACTGCGACGAGGCGAGGACGGCGATCACGCCGATGACGATGACCATGAACGCGCTGAGCGCGTCGGCGCGCAGCATCCCGCCGGCCGCCCCGGGCAGGTGCCGGCGCGTGGTCTCGGCGGCCAGCGTGATACCCAGGACCAGGACGGCTCCGTTGGCGGCCGCCGTGACCCACCCGGCCCAGGGCCGCCACGGCAGGACGGCGGCGGCCGTCCCGGCGGCGAGCGGCACGGCGAGGATGGCGTAGATGAGCATCAGTCGTGCAGCTCCCGGAGCTGATCGAGGTCGAAGGGGCCGAACCGGGCGCGCATCGCCGTCGCCAGCACTCGCAGGACCACGACGACGAGCAGGACGTCCAGGGATGCCCCGAACTCCACCAGCAGCGGCACCCCGGCGGTCAGCAGGAACGTGACAAGCGCGACCCCGTTGTCGACCAGCAGCAGCCCGGTGATCGCGGAGACCGCCTTGCGCCGGGTCGCGAGCATGAAGAAACCGATCAGGACCGTGGCCACCCCTATCGGGGCGAGCTGGGCGGTGCCGCCCGGGGCCAGCGCGGCGATCTTCCCGCTGGCCAGGTAGGCCACAACGATGAGGACGGCGGCGGCGAGCAGGGATGCCGGCACGTTGACCAGCGGCGCGGTTTCCCGGCTCCCGGGATCGCGGCGCACGATCCGCCTGAGCAGGGCCGGGATGACGAGCCCTTTGGCGGCAAGGACCAGGGTGGCGGTGACGCCCAGGCCGATGTCGCGGAAATGGACAGCGAGCACGGCGGCCGTCACGCCCAGCGCGGTCCCCTGGACGGCGAGGACCGAGACGACCGCGCGCAGGTCCCGGCGCCACAGCGTCACCACCGCGCATGCGAGCACGGCCCCGGCGGCCAGGCCGAGCGGCCCGGTGTAAGCGGACCCGGTCACGGCATGACCAGCCCGGTGACGACGGCGAGGACGGACAGGACGAATGCGGCCGACAGGATCTCGGGCACGCGGAACAGCCGCAGCTTCGCCGCCGACACCTCGACGATCGCGATCACCCCCGCGATCGCGGCCGTCTTGGCGCCGAGCACGGCAAGGCCAAGCGCGAGGCGCGGGATGCTCGCCGTCGCGGCGATGCCCCACGGGAAGAACAGGTTCGCCAGCAGCGACAGCAGGAGCCCGAGGCGCATCGCCTCGCCGAGCGTGACGAGCGCAAGTTCCGGCCCGGCGTACTCCAGGATCATCGCCTCGTGGATCATCGTCAGCTCGAGGTGGGTGGAGGGGTTGTCGACCGGGATCCGGCCCGCCTCGGCGAACACGACGATGACAAGGGCGGCGAGGGCGAGCACCCGCTCCGGGCTGGCCGCCCACCCCGGGTGGGCGAGGGTCGCCGAGACGATCCCCGGCAGGTTCGAGGTCCCGGCCTGGATGGACAGGGCGAGCACCGCGACCAGCAGGGCGGGCTCGGCGAGCGCCCCGATGGTCATCGCCCGGCTTGCCCCCATCCCCCCGAACGCGGTGCCCGCGTCGAGGCCGCCGAGCGCGACCGCCACCGAGCCCAGCAGGAGCAGGAAGACGATGACGAACGCATCCGAAGTGCGGCCCAGCGCGGGCCTGGTCGAGATGAGCGGCGCGATCACGATCGCGGCCGCGGTGGCGGCGATGAGGACCAGCGGGGCGAGCGGCAGGACCGCGCTGGAGTGCGAGGCGTGGATGCGCTCCTTGGCGGCGAGCTTCCGCAGGTCCAGCAGGGGCTGGCGGACCGGCGCGCCGGCGCGCCCCTCAGCCCTGGCCCGCACCTTCGCCATGAAGCCGTACAGGAGCGGCCCGCCGGTAACCGCCGCGCCCAGCTGGATGACCGACACGCCGGCCATGGCCAGCAGCGAGGCGCTCATGCGAGCACCACAAGCAAGACGATAAGGGCGGCGAACCCGTAGCCGAGGTAGCGGTGCATGCTCCCGTTCTGGGCGCGCCGCGCCACCTCACCCCAGCGCTGGATGAGGACGGTCAGCGGCCGGTACCAGCCGCGCTCGACGGCGTCGTCGATCCGGCTGCGGTAGGTGATCGCCTGCTCGAAATAGCGCGACTCGGCGAGGTGGCTGACATCCAGGTCGCGGTCGGGGCGCAGCACGTCGTCGAAGACGCGCTGCAGCGGCTCGGCGAACGACGTCGCCGTGTACTGCATCCGCGCGGTCTGCAGCTCGCGGCCGCATCCCCAGGCATCGGCGCGCCGTGCCCGGTACCCGCGCCGCGCGGCGGTCCCGGCACGGAGGCGGACAAGTCCCCAGGCGAGAACGAGCCCGCCGAGGAGCACAGCGGCCAGCAGCGCCGGCTGGATCACGTCGGCGCTGCCGGTGATCGCCAGGCCCGCCCCCGCACGGAGCGGCTCCGGCGGCGTGCCGCCCAACGCGGTGCCTGCCGCCCTGGCCAGCAGCGGCACGACGGCACCCGGGATCACGCCCAGAACCAGGCACGGCACGGCGAGCAGCGCCGTGCCTGCCACCATCGCCGGGCCGGTTTCGCCCGCGGCCGCGGCCCCGGGCGTGCGGGGCTGGCCCAGGAAACCGATGCCGAACGCCTTCACGAACGCGGCCACGGTCAGGCCCCCGGTAAGCGCGAGCGCCGCGACGCCGGCCAGCAGCGCGGTTGCCGTCGCCGCGCCGTGCGCGGAAAAGCCACGCAGGAAGCCCTGCAGCAGCAGCCATTCGCCCGCGAAACCGCTGAACGGCGGCAGGGCGCAGATCGACAGCGCGCCGATCCCGAACAGCGTCGCCGTCACCGGAAGCCGGCGCAGCAGCCCGCCGAGACTGTCCAGGTCGCGGGTGCCGGCCGCGCGCTGGACCGACCCGGCGGCGAGGAACAGGCATCCCTTGAACGCCGAGTGGCTGACCAGCTGGAACAGCGCCGCGATCATGGCGAGGGCGGCGAGCTCCCGGTGCCCGGTGACGGCGAGGGCACCCGCGGCGCCGGCCCCGATCAGGACGAGCCCCATGTTGTCGACGGTGGAGTAGGCGAGCAGCCGCTTGAGGTCCGCGCTCGCGGCCGCGTGGATGCCGCCGAACAGCGCCGAGGCGACGCCGAGCCCGGCCACGGCCAGCCACCACCACAGCTCGCCCCCGCGCAGCAGGCCGTCGCCGGTCCGGACGATGCCGTAGACGCCGAGGTTCACCATGGCACCGGACATGAGCGCGGACACCGGGCTGGGCGCCTCCGGGTGGGCGCGCGGCAGCCAGACATGCAGCGGCACCATCCCGGCCTTCGACCCGAAGCCGGCCAGGGCCAGGACGAACGCCAGGGAGCGCACCGCGGGCGGGACCCCGGCGGCGTGGGCCTCGATAGCGGCGAAGGACTCACCACCTGCGTGCGCGCCGATCAGGACGAACGCGAGCAGGATCGCGGCCGCCCCGGCGTGGGTCATCACCGCGTACCACTGGGCCGCGTCCCGGGCCTCGCGCCTGCGGTGGCCGGTGAGCAACAGCAGCAGCGAGGTCAGTGCCATCAGCTCCCAGGCGGCCATGAACGTGGCGATGCTCGCCGCGGTCGGCACCAGCAGCAGGCTCGTGATGAACAGCGGCAGCAGCGCGGTCGCGGTCCGGCTCCCGCCACCGCGGGCCGCGTAGCCGGCGGCGTAGCAGCCGGCCGCCGCGCCGACCACGGCGGCCGTGATGACGAAGACCGCGCCCAGCGGGTCCAGGGACAGAGTCACCCCCGTCAGCGGCAGGATCTGGGCCGAGCGGACCGTGACCGTGCCCCCGGAGGCCAGCACCCTGACCGCCGCCGCGAACGCAGCCATGCACGCGCCCGCGGTGAGCACCGCCGCCGCGGGCCCCCGGGAACGTGCGGGCAGGACCGCGCCGGCCAGGGAACCGCTGGCTCCCAGCCCCAGGCCGCCGAGGAGGAGGGCGGCGCTCACCGGCCGGTCAGCGTGCGCAGCGCCTGGGTAATGGCCACCGGGCCGGGCGGGCAGCCGGGGATGGCCACGTCAGGCTCGCCGATCATGCTGGCGCTGCCAGCCACGCCGTACCCGCCGATGAACGGCCCGCCGCCCAGCGCGCAGTCACCGCAGGCCACCACCACCCGCGGTTCCGGCACCGCGTCCAGAGTCTTCTCCAGCGGGACCGCCATGTTCCGCGTCACAACCCCGGTGACAAGGACCCCGTCGGCGTGCCGGGGCGAGGCGACCAGGCGGGCACCGAAACGCTCCGCGTCATACACCGGACCGAAAGCCGAGGCGATCTCCAGCTCGCAGCCATTGCACGACCCCGCGTCCACATGACGGAGCTGCACCGAGCCCCGGAAACGCGCCTTCCCCGGCATGCCCGCCGGCCGGGGAAGGCGCTCGGTCACCGGGCGTGCGGCAAGCGAACGCAGCAAGGGGAGGAGTTGCACGATTGAGAAAGTTATCATGTCAGCAGATTCACGCCTGCGCGGGAGGCATCAGGCGCCGGCAAGCCCGCGCCGGGAACAGGGCTGACCGCGCGGCCGTCCGCCCGCCACGGCGGCTAGGTCAAGGAGGGACTGGCATTGCCGCGCAACGCTGACCGGGCACGGCCCGGGCACCACGACGGCGCGGCACGACCGCACCCGGGCGCCGGGCGCCCCGGCCCGGATGCCGGCTGCCACCCGCCGGCCGGGCCCCCGCGCCCGTCCCCGGCACAGATGGCTGAGCCGTTCCGCCCAGGCGAGCTGCTCGACGAGACGCTGACCGCCGCGCTTGGCCCAGTCGATGATCGCACCGGCGAGGCGATCGCCGGGATCTGCGACGACGCGCTGCACGCCGTCCTCGGCCCGGCTGTCGTCAGCGAGCTGCTCGCGGACCGGCGCCTGCTGCCCCTCGCCGCGCCCTGGGTGCGGGACCTCGCCCGCGGCCTGCAGTACCAGAGCCGCCATGGCGGCCCCGAACCCGGCACCGCCAGCCTGCTGACCCGTCTCGGCGGGCCGGGCATCACCGCCGCCGACGCCGCGCGGATGGCTGAGACCATCGACCTCGCCGCGGTGCTGACCCTGGGCCGCGTCCTGGAACAGGTTCTCGGGCCGGGCGCCGCCGCCCAGGACCCGCGGGCGAACGAGGCGGCCGCGCCGTGGCTGGGCGGGCTGAAGCTCGGCTCCCGCATCCATCTCGTGCAGGAGCTGCTGCGGCTCCTGCCGCCTGCGGGCACAGGCGGCCGACGCTGACCCGGCGGGACCCGCCGCCCTTATACGGCAGCAGCCCGGTCAGCGCGGGGAGGCCCGCAGGTCATCGAGCAGCTCGGCCTGCCCGGACAGCACCCCGGTGAGGATCAGCCGCGCAACTGCCAGCAGCTCGGCCACGTGCGGGCTGGTCAGCGAGGACCGGACGCTGGAGCCTTCCTTGCGGGACGTGACCAGGTTGGCGCGGCGCAGTACCGCGAGCTGCTGGGACAGGTGCGCGGGCTCGATGCCCACCTCCGGGAGCATCTCGGCGACCGCGTACTCGCGCTCGCTGAGCAGCTCAAGCACCCGGATCCGGGCCGGGTGGCCCAGCGTCTTGAAGAACTCCGCCTTCAGCTGGTACAGCGGCGTACTCCTCACCCAGCAGCCTCCCTAGCCCGGCGCCCGCACGGCCCGCCTGCGCCCAGGGCACCGCCTCCTGCGCCTGTCCGCCCCGGTCCCGATATCAGGCTCAGCAATTGATAATGTTAGCAACAAGCCAGGGAACAGGCCGCGCCCGGAAATACCGGGCCGCAGCGACGGGCACCCGAGCCTGCCGGGCGCGAGCGGGATCCTCGTTACCCGGCCGGGCGCTGCCGCCGCCGGGCTGGCGCGCCACGAAGAAGACCACTCCCAGCCACCCGGCCATCAAGACGAGGACGACCACGGTCAGGACGAGGATCGCTACCGGCGACATGGACGAACCCGGGTCCGGCACGAGGAGCCGCGGCGGGCGAAGGCGTCAGTTGATGTCGAACTCGTTGCCCTCGGGGTCCTTCATCCCCACCGCGTAGTGATCGAGGCCGTCGGCGCTCATGACTACGGTGAGCGTGGCCCCGAGATCCGTCAGCCGCCTGGCCTCGGCGTCGACTCGCCTTGGCGTCCGGCATCACATGGAACCAGATGCGGGGGCCGTCACCGCGGGGATCGATGATGCTGTCCGCGCCGATTCCCAGCTCACTGTCGGGAAGCCCGATGTCGCGCCGCCAGTCGTCCCAGGTAGCGAACCCTTCGGGGGGTGGTTCAAGCATGTACCCCAGGGCAGCCGCCCAGAAGCGGGCAAGCAGCCCGGGGTCCTTGCAGTCGATGACGAGCTGGAATCGGGCAGGCATCGCGCTCCCATCGGCTCAGCAGTGGCCCGGGCGCCCGCAAGTATGCCACGAGTAAAGGCCGGGTGAACCGGCAGACGGCCCGCTGCCGTGGCGGCGTAGTAGTCCGCCATGGAGCGGGAGACGGGCTATATGGACAGCCGACGTCAGCGTGGCAGCTTATATACTTCAAGTATGACTGATATGACTACTATCAAGGTTTCCGCGCAGACGCGCGACAGGCTCAAGAGGCTTGCGGACGAAGACCATCTCACGATGGATGCCGAGCTCGCGCGGACTCTCGACAAGGCGGAGGAGGCCCGGTTCTGGGCGGGCGTCCGGGCGGACTACGCACGGCTGCAGGCCGATCCGGAGGAGTGGGCGGATTACGTCAGCGAACTGGCCGAGTGGGATCACGCCGCAGGTGACGGACTGGATGACGAGTGAGCGAGCCGCTGCGTCCTGGTGATGTGTGGCTGGCCGGCCTGAATCCCGTCATCGGATCGGAACAGGCTGGCCGGCGGCCGGTCGTCATCGTTTCCGGCCCGCTGCACCTGGCGCTGCCGCACGCGGTCGTTCTCGTGGTGCCCGTCACGAGCCGGGACCGGGGCCTTCGTCACCAGGTTCCGATCGCTTCGCAGTCGTCAGGCCTGAGCAAGCTTCCCTCCTTCACCCGGCCCGAAGACGCGCGCGCGGTGGCATATCAGCGTCTTGACCGCCGTCTTGGCGCCATCACGCCCGATGAGCTGGCCGCCGTGCGGCGCATCCTGCGCGCATTCCTGGATCTGTAAGTTCGCTATCCATGCTGACAGAGCGCAGGACTGACGGGCGGCCGTGACGAGGACGCCAGCACAGGGCAGATCAAGCCCGTCCAGGCGGTCAGGCGCCGGGTGTGACGAGGCGAGGGGTGATCCTGACCGACGGGGGACGACCTGTGCAGAGCAGCAGCGGGCTTACCTGGCGAGGCTGGCCGGTTCGTCCAGCCGCGTCAGCTTCCGCGGGTTTCGGACCAGGTAGACCCGGGTGACCCGCCCGTCCTCCACGACGAGGCTCACCACGGCCGGCTCGCCGGCGACCTCGATCCGGCCCGCGGGCGCGCCGTTGAGCCACACGGTCGTCGACGCGAACGCGGACCGGCTCGCGCGCGCGAGCACCGTCGCCACCAGTTCGGCCCCGTGGACCGGGGCCAGCGCGGCGGCCACGAGCCCGCCGCCGTCGGCGATCAGGACCACGTCCGGCGCCATGACCTCCATCAGCTCCTGCAACTGCCCGGTTCGCAGCGCGGCCAGGAACCGCTCCACGACGGCCTGCTGCTCCGACCGGCTTACCCGCACCCGCGGCCGCCGGGCCGCCACGTGCTCGCGGGCCCGCCGCGCGATCTGCCGCACCGTGGCCGCGGGCTTCCCGACGGCCCCGGCGATCTCGCCGTATGGCATCTCGAAGACCTCGCGGAGCACGAACACCGCGCGCTCCGCCGGCCCGAGCGTTTCCAGCACGGTCAGCATCGCGATCGAGACGCTCTCCGCGAGTTCGACGTCCTCGGCGACATCAGGGCTGGTCAGCAGCGGTTCCGGCAGCCACTCGCCCACGTATTCCTCGCGGCTGCGCGACAGCGTCCGCAGGCGGTTGAGCGCCTGCCGGGTGACGACCCGGATCAGGTACGACCGCGGGTCACGCACCTGCGAGCGGTCGACGCCGGCCCACCGCAGCCAGGACTCCTGCAGCACGTCCTCCGCGTCGGCCGCCGACCCGAGCATCTCGTAGGCGACCGTGAACAGCAGGCTGCGATGGGCGACGAACGGGTCCCCGGTCATGCCGTCGACGCTACGCCGGACTTCTCAGGACGCGCGGCCAGCGGAATCTCGCACGCAGCGGAGAAGCCCTGCGACTCGATCCCGAGCGCGTTGTTGCTCCTGGTCGCGAAGTTCGAAAAGGCGATGACCACGGTGAGCTCGATCATCGCCGCCGGGCCGAGCCGGTCGAGCAGCCGCGCCGACAGCTCGTCGGTGACGGTCGGCGGCGTGTTCGTCATGGCCTCGGCGTACTCCAGCACGTCCCGCTCCAGCGGCGTGAACACCGCCGACTCCCGCCAGCGCGGCACCTGGCTCGCCTTGGCCAGGTCCAGGTTCTGGTTCAGCGCCTGGAAGTAGCCGATGTCGAGGCACCAGCTGCAGCCAACCTGCGCCGCGACAGCCATGTGCGCGAACGACTTGAGGCTCTCGTCGGCCGCATCCCACTCGCTCACCTTGCCCCCGAGCTC
>WNFD01000157.1_pt1 | contig 65803 bp, 53 predicted proteins | sample 5400491 | NCBI WGS metagenome assembly WNFD01 (sample SAMN13153343, study PRJNA577476) | soil metagenome | isolation source: 120 cm saprolite under Douglas fir tree site 2 hole 2 replicate 2 | place: USA:California | collected 2015-04-18 | reverse complement strand
GCGCGGGGCTTGGAGATCCACCTCTTTGACTTCCGGGGCGATCTGTACGACCAGGTCGTCACGGTGGAGTGGGTACGTCGGCTGCGCGATGTCCAGACGTTCGCGTCGCGCCAGGCGCTGGTCGACCAGATTGAGCGCGATGCGGTGGCGGCGCGCTCGGCCCTCAAGGGTTAGGGGACGCGATGTTTCACACAATTCGGTCACGACTCATCTTGATCGGTTTGCTCGTCGTGTTCAGCGTCTGGCAATTGGTGCCGCGCGACACCACCGAGCGCGTGCGCGACGTAACGACGGGTCTGATGAAGGACACGGTCGTGCATCGGGTCCCCGTCAACTACGGTCTCGACCTCCAGGGCGGGATCCACCTCGCACTCGAGGTGGATCAGTCCAAAGGGCCGGTGCCCGATCCCGCCGAGGCGATCCGGCGTGCCGAGCGCGTCGTCCGGATCCGCGTGAACGAGTTCGGCACCAAGGAGCCGGTCGTCCAGGTCGTGGGCGGCAACCGGCTCATCGTCGAGCTCCCCGGCGAGACCGATCCGGCGCGCGCCAAGAGCATCATCCAGCGCACCGCCTTCCTCGAATTTCGCATCACCGACATGAAGAACCTGTTCCGCGACGCGCTGCCGGCGATCGACAAGGCGTTGCGCGAGGCGGGCGTGCGGGCCGCCGAACAGACCGGCGCGGCCGCGAACGTCGCGCAGCTGTTCGGCCCGGACACCGGGAAGGCTAAGGCGAAGAAGCCCAAGGCCAAGGCGGCCGCCAAGCCCGCCGCCAAAGACACCACGGACCAGAACGCGCCGGGCGCGCTCTCGTCGCTCCTGTTTCAGGGACAGATCCCCGGCGAGTACTTGGTGCCCGAAGAGCAGGTACCGGTAGTCGATAGCCTGCTGGCCCGCCCCGCGGTCCAGCGCCTGATCCCGCGCGGCATCGAGCTCAAGTGGGGCACCGATGTCTCGTCGCGCGCCGCGCGTAGCTACCGCGCGCTGTACGCGCTCGAGGATCGGCCCATCCTCACCGGTGAGGAGCTCGAGAAGGCCACCGCCCAGCGCGACCCGCTCACCAATCAATCGGTGGTGAACTTCTCGCTCTCCCGGCGGGGCGGGCGCATCTTCGAGCGTGAGACCGGGCGCCACGTGAGCGACTACATGGCGATCATCCTCGACGGGCGGGTGCAGGGCCAGCCCCCGATCATCAAGGGCCAGATCGGCCAGCATGGCCAAATCGAGCTCGGGAGCAAGCCGCTCCAGGAGGCGCAGGACCTGGCGCTCGTGCTGCGCGCCGGCGCGCTGCCCGCGCCGCTCACGATCGTCGAGGAGCGCACCATCGGCCCGTCGCTCGGGAAGGACTCGATCAACGACGGCATCCGCGCCGGCATCGTCGGCGTGGCCCTGGTGATCCTGATCATGGTCGGCTATTACCGCCTGTCCGGCCTGTTGGCGGTGTCGGCCCTCACGCTCTACCTGCTGTTCACTCTGGCGGGCCTCGCGGCGTTCGGCTTCACACTCACGCTCCCGGGACTCGCCGGTCTGGTGCTGTCGGTGGGCATCGCGGTGGACGCCAACGTGCTGATCTTCGAGCGCATCCGCGAGGAGCTGCAGCACGGCAAGCTCGTGCGCACGGCGGTGGACGAGGGCTTTACGCACGCCATGAGCGCCATTGTCGACTCGAACGTGAGCACCATGCTTACGGCCATGATCTTGTGGCTCGTGGGCACGGGGCCGGTGCAGGGCTTCGCTATCACACTGATCATCGGCATCGCGGCGTCGATGATCACGGCCGTGTTCGTGGTCCGAACCTTCTACATGATCTGGTTGGACCGACGGCCGGACATGGTCACCCTGAGCGTGTGAGATGATCCGACTCTTCGCCAACGCCCACTACGATTTCATCCGCTGGCGCCGCTGGGCCTACGGGCTCACCGGGGTGATCATCATTCCCGGGTTCGCGCTGTTCCTGGTGCACGGCCTGAACTATTCGATCGAGTTCACAGGCGGCACGCTCATCCAGGTCCACACGACCACGCCGGTGGGCACGGGCAAGCTGCGCGCGGCACTCGACGCGGCGGGCATCCGCGACGCCGAGATCCAGCAGTTCGGCGATCCCACGGAGTACGTGATCCGGGCCCGGATCGGAACGGAGGCCGAATCGGCCGCCAGCTCGACCGAGGCGACCGCCCAGGCCGTGGACTCGGCGTTGGCGCGCGGGCTCGGGCACGACCAGTACAAGTTCGTCCGCCACGAGGCGGTGGGGCCCAAGGTGGGCCGCGAGCTCCAGGGCAAGGCCTTCCTCGCGATTTTCTTCTCGTTCATCGTGACGCTCGTGTACCTGGCGTTCCGCTTCGAATGGCGCTTCGGACTGGCTGCCGTGCTCGCCACGTTCCACGACATCCTCACCACGATCGCCTTCATCCGCTACCTGAACCTCGAGGTGAGCCTGGTCGTCGTCGGCGCGGTGCTGACGATGGTCGGCTACTCGCTCAACGATACGATCATCATCTTCGACCGCGTGCGGGAAAACCTGCGCAAGTTCCGGCGCCAGAACCTGTACGACATCCTGAACCTGTCGATCAACGAGACGCTGCCCCGCTCGGTGCTCACCCACGGCACCACCATGGCGACCACGCTCGCCCTGGTCCTGCTCGCGGGCGAGGTGCTGCGGCCATTCGCGCTGGTGATGACGTTCGCCATCTTCACGGGCACGTTCTCCTCGGTCTACATCGCCGCGCCCATCCTCCTCTACATCGAGAAGCGCTGGCCGGGCGAAGACGCGCGCGGCGCCCGCACGTTCCGCCCGACCGGGGCGGTAGCCGTGTCGGCACCCGAGCCGCCACCCCCACCGGCGACGGGCGGCCCCGGGGCTCGCTCCAAAGCGGCCGTCTGACGTGCTGGTCGACGCCCACTGCCACCTGGGCGATCGGGCGTTCGACGCGGACCGCGACCAGGTGCTCGCGCGGGCCCGGGAAGCGGGCGTGGGGCACGTGGTCGTGGTCGGCGCCACGCTCGCCGAGAGTGAGGGCGCGGTGGCGCTCGCCCGCACGCGGCCCGGGCTCTCGGCCACCGCCGGGATCCACCCCCACGAGGCCGGCGACTGGTCGGCGGCGGCGGCGGTGCGCCTGAGAGACTTGGTCGCGCTCCCCGAAGTGGTGGCGCTCGGTGAGACCGGGCTCGATTACCATTACGACCACGCGCCGCGCGACGTGCAGCGGCGCGCGTTCGAGGCGCAGCTCGGGCTCGGCGCGGAACTCGGCAAGCCGGTGGTGGTGCACGCGCGCGAGGCGGATGCCGATATCGCCGCGATGCTCCGCGGGGCGCGCGCCACGATCGTCCTGCACTCGTTCAGTGCCGGCCCGCAGGTGTTCGAGGCGGGGATGGCGATCGCCGCGTACTTTTCCTTCAGCGGCATGATCACCTTCAAGAACTGGACGCTCGCCGACCGCGTGATGGCGTGTCCGCGCGACCGGCTGCTCGTCGAGACCGACGCCCCGTACCTCGCACCCGTGCCCCACCGGGGTAGGCGGAACGAGCCGGCGTACGTGTCCGCCGTGGCGGCGGCGCTCGCCCGCGCGCGTGGCGAGTCCCTCGAGACGGTCTCGGCCGGCACCACGACCAACGCCCGCCGGGCGTTCGGCACACGGCTCGACGCCACGCTCGGGCCCGCGAGGGATCGGTGACCACGACGGTCAAGGTGCCGACGGATATCGTCATCGCCCAAGCGGCGAAGTTGCGCCCGGTGGCCGACATCGCGGCGGAGCTTGGGCTCGCCGAGGACGAGGTCGAGCTGTACGGCAAGTACAAAGCGAAGGTGCGGCTCAGCGCGTTGGCGCGCCGCCGGCCGAAGGGCCGACTGGTGCTCGTGACCGGGATCAATCCCACGCCCGCTGGCGAGGGGAAGTCGACGGTGACGGTGGGCGTGACGCAAGCGCTGCGGCGGATCGGGCGGCAGGCAGCGCTCTGTATCCGCGAGCCGTCACTCGGGCCGGTGTTCGGGATGAAGGGCGGGGCGGCCGGCGGCGGCTACGCCCAGGTCGTGCCGATGGAGGACATCAACCTGCACTTCACCGGGGATTTCCACGCCATCGCGAGCGCAAATAACCTCCTGTCGGCGCTGCTCGACGCGCACCTGCATCACGGCAACGCCCTGGGCCTCGACACGCGCCGGATTACCTGGCCGCGGACCATCGACATGAATGACCGCGCCCTGCGCAACATCATCGTCGGCCTGGGCGGCGTGAACGCGGGGCCCACGCGCGAGGAGCGTTTCGTCATCATCCCGGGATCGGAGGTCATGGCGATCACGGCGCTCGCCAGCGGGCTTACCGACTTGGAGCAGCGTCTCGCTCGGGTCATCGTGGGGCTCACGCACGGGCGACAGGCGGTGCGGGCGAGCGACTTGAAAGCGCCGGGCGCGATGACGCTGCTGCTCAAGGACGCGATCAATCCAAACCTCGTCCAAACGCTCGAGGGCGGACCCGCCTTCATCCACTGCGGGCCGTTCGGGAACATCGCGCACGGGTGCAACTCGGTGGTCGCGACTAGGCTGGCGCTCACGCTGTGCGACGTGGTGCTCACCGAGGCGGGCTTTGGCGCCGACCTGGGCGCGGAAAAGTTCTTCGACATCAAGTGTCGCCTGGCGGGCCTGAATCCCGAGGCCGCGATCCTGGTTGCCACGGTGCGGGCGCTCAAGCTGCATGGCGGCGTGAAGAAGGACGCGCTCGGGACACCGGACGTCGCGGCGGTGAAGCGGGGGGCGGCGAACCTGCGCCGCCACATCCGCAACGTGAAGCGGTTCGGCGTCCCGGTCGTCGTGGCGCTCAATCGGTTCGTCAGCGACACGGAGACCGAGCTCGACGCGGTGCGGGGGGAGTGCGCCGCCGAGGACGTGGGGGTCGAGCTGTGCGAGGTGTGGGAAAAGGGCGGGGAGGGCGGCGTGGCCGTGGCGGAGGCCGTCCTCAAACTGCTCGACGGCGGCACGGCGCGGTTCCAGCCGCTGTACGACGAGCGGCGGCCGATCCGGGAGAAGATCGAGACGATCGCGCAGGAGATCTACGGAGCCGGGGCGGTCGCCTTCGCGCCGGCGGCGGAGCGGGCGCTGGAACAGCTGCCCGCACTCGGGCTGGGCGAGACGCCGGTGTGCATGGCGAAGACGCAGTACTCGTTCAGCGACGATCCCACGAAGCTCGGCGCGCCGAGCGGCTTCACGCTGCAGGTGCGCGACATTCTTCCGGCCGCGGGCGCGGGGTTCGTGGTCGCGCTCGCGGGTGACATCATGACCATGCCGGGCCTCTCCAAGGCGCCCGCGGCGGAAAAGATCCGCGTGCACCCCGACGGCACCATCGAGGGACTCTTCTGATGGGACGGAATACCTTGGGCATCGTGGTCGCGGACAACGCGCCGCGGGCGATCGGCCCCTACAGTCAGGCCGTCGTCGTGGACGGGCTGGTGTTCACGGCGGGGCAGATCGCCCTCGACCCGCGCTCCGGCGAGATCGTCGGCCGATCGGCGGCGGAGCAGACGGAGCAGGTGCTCACGAACCTCGCGATGATCCTCGAGGCCGCGGGCTCCGGGCTCCCGCTGGTCGTCAAGACGACTGTGTACCTTCTGGACATGGCGGACTTCTCCGCGATGAACGAGGTGTACGCGAAGCATTTCGCCGGCCATCGGCCGGCGCGCGCGACCGTGCAGGCGGCGGCACTTCCGAAAGCGGCGCGCGTCGAGATCGACGCAATCGCGCGGGTCGGCCCATGAGGCGCCGCGCGCTCACCCTCGCCCTGGGGGCGGCGCTCGGTGCGGCGTGCGCCACGGCGACGCGGCCGCTCCCCGCCACCGACCGCGTGGCGCTCGTGCCTGCCCCGGATCGCGAGCTGGCCGAGAGCTTGCTGGACGCGGAGCAGGTGGTCGCCGGCCGCTTGATCCAGGTCGCGGAAGCCGAGCAGTACGAGCGGCCTGGGGAACTGGTGTTCGGCATCGCAGGCGCGAAAGCGCCTGCCGCCCGTGCCTTCCAGGGCGAGCTGCAGGTCGACTCGACGCTCGTGGGCCCCGCGGCCCGCACCCTCCACATCACCTTCTTCGCAGCGCGCGGCGCCAAGATCCCGCGCCAGGACTCGACCGCACTCTGGGTGCTGCACCGCCGCACCCTGTGGCGCCTGAAAGAGTGCGCCGAGCGGCAGGCCGTCACGTCGACAGGGTGTATCGCGGACCAAGGCCTGGCGCTCGACTCGGACAGCGACGTCCGCCCGCTCGCCGACTGGCCGCACATCCAGTCCCTCGTCGCGACCCTCGGCCTCGACGCGCGACGGCGCTAGGCATCACGCTCCTCGGGAGACACCATGCGGCGCTTCCCCCCGGCGTTCTCGATCATGGTCGGTGCCCTCGCGGCCCTCGCGCTGGGGCCCGTCCCCGGCGGGGCGCAAGCCAAGGCCACGCCCGCCGATCGACGCCTCGCGCGCGACATCTTCAAAGAGCTGATCGAGATCAACACGACGGACTCATTGGGCAACACACCGCGCGCGGCGCGCGCCATGGCCCAACGCCTCCTGACGGCGGGCTTCCCCGCAGCCGACGTCCGCGTGCTCGTCGGACCCGACTCAACCCACGGCAATCTGGTCGCGCGCTATCGCGGTACGGGTGCCGGCGGGCGGCCGATCGTCGTGTTCGCGCACCTCGACGTGGTGCCGGCCCGCCGGGCGGATTGGTCGGTGGAACCGTTCACGCTGCTCGAGCAAGACGGCTACTTCTACGGCCGCGGGACGACCGACGACAAGGTCGGAGACGCGGTCCTCGTCGCCGATTTCATCCGGCTCAAGCAGGCCGGGTTCACGCCGACGCGAGACTTGATCCTCATGCTCACGGGCGATGAGGAAACGCTCGGGAGCTGCATCCAGTGGCTCGTCACCGAGCATCGCGCGCTCATCGACGCCGCGTTCGCCTTGAACACCGACGCGGGCGGCGGCGTGCTGCGGGACGGAGGCCGCGTCTTGTTCGAGGTGCAGGCGAGCGAGAAGGTGTACGCGACCTATGTCCTCGAAGCGACGGACAAGGGAGGCCACAGCTCGCTCCCGCGGCCCGCCGATAATCCGATTTATCGGCTCGCGGCGGCGCTCGAGCGGATCGCGCAATACCAGTTCCCCGTCAAGCTGAACGAAGTGTCCCGGGCGTTCTTCGAGCGCTCCGCCGCGATCGAAACGGGCCAGGTGGCCGCCGACATGCGGCGCGTCCTCCAGACACCCCCCGACTCGGCTGCCGTCACCCGCCTGGCGGCGGCACCCTTCTACAACTCCAAGCTGCGGACCACCTGCGTGGCGACCATGATGGAAGCGGGACACGCCGAGAACGCGCTGCCCCAGACGGCGCGAGCGACGGTGAATTGCCGCATCCTCCCGGGCGAGCCCGCTGCCGAGGTCGAGGCCACCCTGCGCCGGCTCGCCGCGGACCCGCGGATCACGGTCCGGACGACCTACGGCGCGATCGCGAGCCCGGCTTCCCCACTTACGCCCGCCATCATGGGCCCGATCGAGCGGCTCGTCGCGCGCCAGTTCCCCAACGTGCCGGTGATGCCCGTCATGGAGGCGGGGGCGACCGACGGGTTGTTCCTGCGGAACGCCGGGATCCCCACCTACGGGGTATCCGCCGTGTTTGAGGACCGGAACGACGTGCGCGCCCATGGCCGGGACGAGCGGATCGGCGTGGAGAGCTTCTACGACGCGCTCGAGTTCTGGTACCAGATGATGCAGGCGTTCACGGCACCCTAGCTCCCGAGCGCCGGCACGGGACGGTGACGCATCGGCAACCGCGCCGCGCACGGTTACGGCTGGAGCGCGGGCGGTGCTACAAATGCACGAGGGGCGCATCGGCCAGATGCGCCCCTCGTCTACACGCGGGTCGCAGGCGTCCTAATACTCGACGTACACCGGCTCGCCCGTGCGCAGCGAGAGTGCGGCCGCATCCTTGATCCCCGTCCGAATCTGTTCCGGCGTCGCGTTGGCTCCGAGGTCAACCGTTGGTGCCGTGGGAGACAGCGACGCCCGACCTGCCTGGGCACACGTCGCCTTGATCGACATCGGTGTGAAAATGCCACCTGTCAAGCCACCGACCAGCAAGTTCAAAAAGCTGTGTTGCGTCTCCACCTTCGCCACGCCCAGCGGGCACTTGGCGGCGGTTTCGATCGGGCTGGGTGGCACGAGTCCCCAGAGCCACCCCGGGGCCCAGCCTTCCTCGACGACGACCGAGGACGGGGTCAGACCCGTGTGCACGGTGGCGTGATAGCAAGCGGCCGTGGCACTCAGCAGGACGACGATCGAGACCATCAGGAATCGGCGCATGAGGAGCCTCCGGGCAGGCGGGAAGAGGTGCCGTAGCGATGCGTCACGCGACGCCTGCGTGACTTCAAATGTGCACCGGGCGTCGGGGTTCTTGGTAGAGCGTCTGCGCGGGCCGCCTGAAGCGGACTCCCGCGACACCACGCCACGGCTCAACCCGGGCGTCAGATCGCACACCATGCTCGGACGCGCTTCGGGCCTGCCGCGCGGTGCAGGAACGCCGTACCTTTTGGGCCGCGGAATGTGGGGGCGGAGCGGGCCTGGTGGCCTGAGCGGTCTTCAAAACCGTCTGGGGCTCGATTGAGCCTTGGTAGGTTCGATTCCTACACGCTCCCGCCACGCGCACTTACGCGATCGGCCTCACGCGCCGCTCGCCTCCTGTTCAGGTGATTGTCCCCTTATTGTCCCCCTGACCGCATCCAGCCGGGCGAGCTTCGCCACGCCGTCCGCGAGGTCTTGCGTCGCGACGATGGCGTAGCGGCGGTAGACCGACTCCGTTTTGTGCCCAGTGAGCTTCATCGCGACGGAGCGCGGCACGCGCGCGGGGGGGTCGGGCATCCCGACGTCCTCACCGGGGTCGACGAGAGATTCGTTCGCAGGCCGTGGCGAGCTCTCGGAGGGTCAACGCGACCGGGTACCGCGCCGAGACGTTTTTGCGATTCTTGGACCAACGTTCTACGCGCTTCACTGCGGTCTTGCAGTCATAGGCCCAGTCATGACCGGTCGGGAGCGTGTCATAGAACGCAGCGAACTCCACCACATCGAGCATGTTCGTGCTGTCGGACCCGCGATACGACGGGGTGGCTTCTCGGCTAAGGGTTGATGGGTTCACGTGGGGATAGATGCACCACTCTGTGAAGCACGTCCACACTGTGATGTCGAGCGTGGGATGCCCCTCGATCCACGCGGCAGGAGGTCGGAGCGCGCCGATGAAGTAGTCCAGCTCGCCTTCGTCTAGCATCGCATCCGCGAAAACCGGCGAGCACATTGAGTCGAAGCCCCAGCGCACGATCACAGCGGTCGAATCGCCAGCGGCTAGGCGCGAGCTGACTGCGTCGGCCATGGCCCCACGGACGATGCGCACTCGAACCAGTTGCCCCCGGACCGGATGCGTTCCGCCTGGCAGCCGCAGCGGTTCCACCTCGCCGGACCTGCGCCAAGCAATCTGACGAGTGGTGTCTTTGAGTGAGGCCCGAAGCGTCGTTGCCAGCAGCGACGTAGTGGCTCCGTCACGCAAGTAAGGGAGCAGGTTCGCGATGGAACACGCTGAACTCGTTCCGCTGACATCACGATCGGTGGAACTCGCAAGGATAGACATCCAACAAAGACTTGAATAGACGAGGTGAGTACGCATCGTTGGCCCCGAGCGGTCTGTGTAGCGTAACTAAAGCTGGCCGGCTTGCATCGAGTCAAGATTGTTCGCCGCAGTTGAGGACCGCGCAAACCATCACCTCTCGCACGTGTCCCCCCGTTGTCCCCCTGACGCGCCGCTCGCCTCCTGTTCAGGTCGTTGTCCCCCTATTGTCCCCCTGACCCCATCGAGCCGGGCGAGCGTCGGGACGCCGTCCGCGAGGTCCTGGCTCGCGAAGATGGCGTAGCGCCGGTAGACTGACTCCGTTTTGTGCCCGGTGACGCGCCGCACGCGCGCGGGGGACGGGCTATCGCCTACCCCTACTTGCGGTGAGTTTATCCCCAATCGATATCCAAGGCAGCGACAACCGCACATGATGATGCGATGCTCGTCCACGTTCCTCTGCAGCCTCCTCCTCGCGTGCTCAGGACGCGACAGGAGGCAGGCGAACGTCCAATCCACCCACCGCGACAGCGTAAACAAGCAAGCCCCTGGTCCGATGGCGCGACCCTCCGCCGCCACCAACGTGTCTTATTGCTCCCAGGAGCCCGGAACCCTCCGCGTATCCGAGGATTCCATAGGCTCGCTCGATCTGGGCATGAATCTCAAAGACCTCCGGACCGTCTGCCCGCTGCACGCGATACCGTTCGCTACGGCGAGAACGAGACCTATCCCTCACTCGCTTTCCACTTCAAGGGGCTGACTGCCGTCGCCACTCAGTGGAAGGACTCACTCCTCCCAAGTCAGTCTGCCGACCTGTGGCTCGTCCTCGGTGAGAACGGCCTGCTGTACGGCCGGCTCCCTCTCACGGCGCCGTGGGCTGCATTTCGAGATGCCCTCGGCGCCGGCATCGCGCACGGTGGCGGCATCTCCATTGATGAGCACAAAGTCACCGTGATGTTCTGTGCGCACCCGCGTGTGTTCTTCGACTTTGACGCTCCCGCGAGCAGCGTGCCCGAGGGCCAGACTCCGGAACTGTCTGGCATTCCGAATGATGCCAGGGTTAAGGACGTCGCGTTCTTCCCGCGACCTAACCCCACGTGGCACTGTTAACCGCTCCCACTGACCGCCGCCTGACCAGCGGTTGAAGCTGCCAGGCGGCGCTTGGGCCACCTTGGTCGTGATGTTTCTTCGGAGTTGACGCGCGTTCTCTCCGGCCCACTCACTTGCCCGCATGTCGTGGGTGTCCCCCTCTTGTCCCCCTGACCGCCGGCCACCACGGGCGACCAGCACCGGGACACGTATATTGGAAGTGGCGGAGCGACGGGGCGTTGCGGGCCGTGGTGGCACGTGCCGTCGCCTCGTAATCGTGCGTCGGCGGCCTTCAAAACCGTCTGGGGGCTCGATTGAGCCTTGGTAGGTTCGATTCCTACACGCTCCCGCCAGCGCGCGCCGCCGCGCCGGGCAGCGAGCGCCGTGCGGGCCGGTCGCGCAAATCCAGAGGGCCCGGTATGTTGGGCCCGACCCGGAGCGGTCCCCGTGTGGTGCTTCGCTCCTTTACCTTCCGGAGACGCCGGCATGGACGTCGCCCCCCTCCTCGCCCTGCTGCTCGTCGGACTCGTGGGTCCGGACCTTGAGTCACTGCCGCGCGCCACCGTGCTGGTCGAGTTGCAAGAGCATCGCTTACTGATCGAGCTCCCCCCCGTCGATGTGCCCCCGGCCGGCCGCGCCGGCGATGCTATGGTAGGGCTGCCCCTGTGCCAAGTGCTCGTGCCGGTGGACGCCTCGCTCCACGGCGCCGACGTGCTGGTCCTCGACAGCGAGGGGCACGAGCTGCCGCACGAGATGCTGCATCACTTCAACCTGAGTGATCCCGAGCACCGCGAGTTGTTCCTCCCCATCGGGCTGCACCTCCTCGCCGCGAGCAAGGAAACGCCGTCGATCGCCGTCCCGCCCCTGCTGTTTGGCCTGCCGCTCGCGCGCGGCCAACGGCTGATCGCGGGCGCGATGCTCGCCAACGCCACGCGCCACGCCTACCACGGTGTGCGGGTACGGCTCGTCCTGCGCTACGTCCCGGGCGGCCGTCCGTGGCCCTTGTATCGGACCTATCCGTGGGCCATGGACGTGCAGTTTCCCCTGGGCCGACCGGTGACGGGCAGCAAGGCGTTCGATCTCCCCGTGGGTCGCACCGAGCGATTCTGGGAGGGCCAACCGGCAATCTCGGGCACGATCCTGGGCCTGGGCGGTCATCTGCACGACTACGGGGTGAGCCTTGAGCTGAAGGACGTGACGGCCGGCGAGGTGCTGTGGCGCGGCACCCCGGTCACGGATGGGACCGGTCGGGTCACGTCCTTTCCCCTCGCCCGCTTCTACAACTGGCATCGCATCGGCCTGCACGTGGTCGCCACGCACCGCTATCGCCTCACCGCAGTCTACGACAACGCCACGGGTCAGCCGATCCCCGATGGGGGCATGGGAGCCGTGGCGGGCCTGTTCGTACCTGATTGGGGTGCGACGTGGCCCGCCGTGGACCGTGCGGACACGCTGTACCAGCGGGACTGGGCCGCCACGCTCAACTCGGGGCGCGGCGACATGATGGAGATGATGGTGGGTCACCACACCCGGCCATGAGAACGGGTTGCCGGTGCACGTGTGGTGCGCGTCACGCGACCGGCAGGGCGCCGCTCGTATGTTGACCGCGTGACCCAAATGCAATGGGGGCGCCTCCAGGTCAACGTGAACTGCGTGCTGCGGCGCGGAGCGTGGTACCGGGTAGCGCGGCTCGCGTCCCTCAAAGCGATCCTCGACGTGAACCACCGGCCCATCGCCGTCCCGCACTATCTCGTGCAAGTCCGTTCCGAGCCTCCCACCCGCTGGAGTGTCGTACCGCGCCCGAAGCGCGCGGGGGAGTTGCCGCCCGACTGGGGCCCGCACTACGGCGTCTGCCCGAGCTGTCGCGAGCGTGCCGCGCTGCGCGGTCGGCCCCGCCGACTCACGTGCGAACGTTGCGGGGGCGAGTTCGCGGTCGCCTGGGACGAGGGATATCTTGCCGGGGCGTGACGCGCATGCCTACCCAAATGGGTGGGCAGCGGCGCGCCCAAGGCTTGACACGACCCCGCACGCGCGGTAGCCTCCCAGCCATGTCGCTGCTCTTGGCGCTGCCGGTCCTGCTGCTGGTCCTGCTCCTGGTTCTGGTCCTGATCGGACCACCCGGGGACCGCGGCGCGTTGGCCACTCAACGAATCGACTTGCAAGCCTAAAGCAGCAGCAGACGCAAGCCCACGCCGCGGATCCCAGACGACCCGCGGCGTTTTCGTTTTCACGACCCTGGGGGAGAGCTCATGGTGCGAGACGTGGTCATCTTCGATACCACCCTGCGCGACGGCGAGCAGGCGCCTGGCAACACGATGACGCCCGAGGAAAAGTTGCAGATGGCCCGGCAGCTCGACGCCCTGAACGTGGACGTCATCGAGGCGGGCTTCCCTGCGGCGTCGGCGGGCGACTACCGGGGCGTCAACGAGATCGCGGCCGAGGTGCGCCGCCCGGTGCTGGCGGCGCTGGCGCGCTGCACCGAGAAGGACATCGATCTCGCGGGCGAGGCGTTGCGCCCCGCGGCGCGGCCACGGATCCACGTCTTCATTTCCACGTCGGACATCCACCTGGAGCACAAGCTCAAGATCGGTCGCGAGGAGTGCCTCGAGCTGGCGCGCGCCGCGGTGCGTCGCGCGCGCCGCTACACCGACGACGTCGAGTTCTCGGCCGAGGACGCCAGCCGCACCGATCTCGAGTACCTCTGTCGCGTGGTCGAGGCGGCGATCGACGCGGGTGCCACGACCATCAATCTCCCGGACACGGTGGGCTACGCGCTGCCGGTCGAATACGAGCGGATGTTCCGGGCCGTGCGCGAACGCGTCCCCAGTGCGAGTCGCGTGACGCTCTCCGCCCACTGCCACGACGACTTGGGCCTCGCCGTCGCCAACTCGCTCGCGGCGATCGCGGCCGGGGCGGGGCAGGTGGAATGCACCGTGAACGGGATCGGCGAGCGCGCGGGCAACGCCGCGCTCGAGGAGATCGTGATGGCGAGCCACGTGCGGCCGCAGGTAGCCGAATTCCGCTGCGGCATCAATACCCGCGAGCTGTACCGCACCAGCCGGCTCCTGTCCCACGTGACGGGGGCGTTTCCACAGCCCAACAAGGCAATCGTGGGCCGCAATGCGTTCGCCCACGAGGCGGGCATTCACCAGCATGGCGTCATGCAGAACGGCCTCACCTACGAGATCATGCGGCCCGAGGCGGTGGGCGTGCCGGGCTCGCGCCTGGTCCTCGGCAAACACTCGGGGCGGCACGCGCTGGAGCGGCGCTATCACGATCTGGGCTACGAACTCGGCGAGGCCGCGCTCGAGCCGCTGTACCACCAGTTCATCGCCTTGGCGGACAAGAAGCGCGAGGTGCTGGACGAAGATCTGCTCGCGCTGCTGCACGACGGCTTCCGAGAGGCACCCGAGCTGTTCCAGCTCACGCACCTCAGGGTCGTGTGCGGAACGGCGGGCGGCAACGCCGAGGTGCGCATGACCGGGCCGTGGACCGGCGAGCGGGAAGCGCGCGCTCAGGGCGATGGCCCGATCGCCGCGACGTTCGCCGCGGTGAGCGAGATCGTGGGCCAGCCAATCGAGGTCGCGAACCTCTCGGTGCAGTCAGTCACGCCCGGCCGGGACAGCCTCGGCCAGGTGTCGCTCCAGGCACGCGTGAACGGCAAGACGCTCTCGGGACACGGCGCATCGACCGACATCGTGGAGGCGTGCGGCCGCGCGCTCGTGAACGCGCTCAACAAGTCGCACTTCGCCGACCGGCTCGAGGCCGATTCGCTCAACTCCGTCTACCTCTGGGGGGTGTGAGGTGGGCGACCTCTTGACGGGCGCGCAGATCCTGTGTCGGGTGTTGCGCGAGCACGGCGTGGAGACGATTTGGGGCTACCCGGGCGGCGCCATCATGCCGTTCTACCATGCGCTCCCCGACACACCCGCCCTCCGCCATGTGCTCGTCCGCCACGAGCAGGCGGCGGCGCACGCGGCCGACGGCTACGCCCGGGCGAGCGGGCAGATTGGCGTCTGCGTGGCGACGTCGGGCCCCGGGGCGACGAACTTGGTCACCGGCCTCGCGACCGCGCACATGGACTCCTCGCCTGTGCTCGCAATCACCGGACAGGTGGCGCGGTCGATGATCGGGCGCGACGCATTCCAGGAAACGGACGTCGTGGGGATCACGCTGCCGATCACGAAGCACAGTTGCCTCGTCAAGGACGCGAGCGAGCTCGCCGACCGCGTGCGGGAGGCGATTGCGATCGCCACCGAAGGCCGGCCGGGGCCCGTGCTGATCGACGTACCGAAGGACGTGCAGAACCAGAAGGTGGCCTACCAGCCGGCCGCCCCCGCGGTGACGGGAACGGTGCCCACCCGGGCACCCGCACCGCACCCCGCAACCGCCGAGGACGTGGCCCAGGCGGCGCGACTCATCGCGGCCGCCGAGCGGCCCCTCCTGATGGTGGGCCACGGGGTGATTCTGAGCCGCGCCTACGATGAGGTGCGCGACCTCGCCGAGAAAACCGGCATCCCGGTGATCACGACGCTCTTGGGGATCAGCGCGTTTCCGGCGTCGCATCCGCTCCACCTCGGGATGCCCGGCATGCACGGCGCGGTGCACGTGAACCGCGCCATCCAGCAGGCCGACCTCATCGTCGCCGTCGGCCTGCGGTTCGACGACCGCGTGACCGGCAACGCCAAGGGGTTTGCGCCCCGGGCCAAGATCGTGCACGTCGACCTCGACCACTCGGAGGTCGGCCGCACCGTCCCAGTGGCGCTCCCGCTCATCGGCGATGCGCGCGCCGTCACCGCCCGTCTCGTCGCGGCCACGGCCCCGCGCGACTGTGCCCCCTGGCTCGCGCAGATCCGGGCCTGGGCACGCCCGCGCGCCCCGAGCGACCCGAGCGAGCTCTCCCCGACGGCGATCGTCGGGGCGATTTACGACGTCACCGGCGGGCGCGGCACGATCGTCACCGACGTCGGGCAGCACCAGATGTGGGTCGCGCAGCTCCACCCCTACGACCAGCACAACACGCACATCACCTCGGGCGGGCTCGGCACGATGGGATTCGCCGTGCCCGCGGCGATGGGCGTAAAGCTCGCGCGGCCACACGACGAGGTGTGGGCGATCTCGGGGGACGGCGGGTTCCAGATGAACATGCAAGAGATCGCGACCATGGTGCAGGAAGGCATCCCGGTGAAGCTCGCCGTGTTCAACAACGGCTACCTCGGGATGGTGCGGCAATGGCAGCAGTTCTTCCACGGCGGCCGCTATTCGGGGACGCCGATTTGGAGCCCGGACTACGTCAAGCTCGCGGCGGCGTACGGCATCCCCGGCTGGCGGGTCGAGCGGGTGGAGGAGCTGGCGCCGGTGCTGGCGCAAGCGGGCGCCGCGCGTGGGCCCGCGCTCGTGGAGTTCATGATCGAACAGGAGGCGAACGTGTTCCCGATGATCCCGCCTGGTGCCACGCTGTCCGAGCCGATCGAGGCGGCGGCAGCGGCCGTGGCGGGCGTCTGAGGGCCCCAGACGCGATGGCGTATGCCTTGTCCCTGTGCATCGACCAGGAACTCCTGTCCTTGAACCGCGCCGTGGGCGAGCTGCGGCGCCGCAACCTGGCGATCGAGAGCCTCGCGGTCGGCCCGGGCGACGGCCCGGGAGAGACCCGGCTGACCGTAATCGTGAACACCGATGACGCGACGGCGGAGATGGCCATGCGCAAGCTGGACAAGCTCTCCGGCGTGCGCGGCGCCACGCGCTTCCGCGTCGAGGACGCCATCACCCACGAGCTGGCGCTCGTCAAGGTCCACGTGCCCTCGGAGCGCCTCGCCGAGTTGCGCGACGTGTGCGCGCGCTACAAAGCCAGCGTGGTCGCTGAGCTGCCAGACGAGGCGATCGTCGAGCTCGCGGGGAGCGGATCATCCGTGCTCGCGTTCGTGCGCGCACTCGAGATTACGTTTGGCATCCGCGAGCTGGTGCGCAGCGGCCCGGTGGCGCTAGCACGAGTGTCCGCATCCTGATGGCAACGAACCCCAACCGTAAAGAGCGAGCCATGTCCAGAACGTCATTGCGAGTCTACTACGATGCGGACGCCAACCTCGCGCGCCTCAGCGGGCGGACCGTGGCCATCATCGGCTACGGCAGCCAGGGACACGCGCACGCTCTGAATCTGTCCGAGAGCGGCGTTAAGGTGCTCGTGGGGCTGCGCCCCGGCGGGGCCTCCTGGGCCCGCGCCACCGCCGCGGGGCTCGCGGTCCGGTCCGTAGCAGAGGCCGCCCGCACCGCCGACATGATCATGATGCTCGTCCCGGACCAGCACGCGCGCGCGGTGTACGACGCGGAGGTCGCGGCCGCGCTCGCCCCTGGGAAGACGCTGATGTTCGCGCACGGCTTCAACGTCCACTTCAAGGAAATCACACCCCCGCCCGGTGTGGACGTCTCGATGGTGGCGCCCAAGTCCCCCGGCCATCTGGTACGCAGCGAGTTCCAGGCGGGGCGTGGCGTTCCGGCCCTGGTTGCGGTCGCGCAGGACGCGAGCGGCCACGCGCTCGCCGACGCGCTCGCGTACGCGGCGGGCATCGGGTGCACGCGGGCGGGCGTGCTGCCCACGACGTTCCGCGAGGAGACCGAGAGCGACCTGTTCGGCGAGCAGGTGGTCCTGTGCGGCGGGGTCACCGCCCTCATCACGGCGGGCTTCGAGACGCTCGTCGCCGCGGGGTATGCGCCCGAGCTCGCCTATTTCGAATGCCTGCACGAGCTCAAGCTGATCGTGGACCTGATGTATCGGGGCGGGATGAAATTCATGCGCTACTCGATCTCGGACACTGCGGAGTACGGCGACTACACGCGCGGGCCGACCCTCATCACGCCCGCCGTCCGCGCCCGCATGCAGCAGATCCTCACCGACATCCAGAGTGGCGCGTTTGCGCGCGAATGGATCGACGAGAGCCGGCAGGGCAGCCCGAACTTTGAGCGCCTGCGGCGTGAGCAGAACGACCACTTGATCGAACGGGTCGGCGCCGAATTGCGCGCCATGATGCCCTGGTCCGAGGAAGGGAAGGCCCGGGCGGCCGCCGACCTCCGGCCGCCGCGCCCCGCGGCGGGCGCGCCCAAGGAGCCCGCGGCGGCCCGGTGACCCGCCGGACGCTGTTCGCGAAGGTCTGGGACGCGCACGTCGTCCATCGGCTTCCCGAAGGGCCGGAGCTGGTGTACGTGGACCTGCACCTGGTCCACGAGGTGACCTCGCCCCAGGCGTTCGCCGGGCTGCGGCTGGCCGGCCGGCGGGTGCGGCGCCCCGAGCTGACCGTGGCGACCGTGGACCACAACGTGCCCACGGATGATCGCACGCGGCCGATCGCCGACCCCCTCGCGGCGCGCCAGATCGAATCCCTCGCGGTGAACGCCCACGAGTTCGGGATCGAGCTCTTCGACTTGGCGTCCCCGCACCAGGGCATCGTGCACGTGATCGGTCCTGAGCTGGGCCTCACCCAACCGGGCATGCTCGTCGTGTGCGGGGACTCGCACACGTCCACCCATGGCGCGTTCGGAGCGCTCGCGTTCGGGATCGGCACGAGCGAGGTGGAACACGTCCTCGCTACCCAGTGCCTCGTGCTCGCGCGCCCCAAGACGATGGAGGTCCGCGTGGCGGGCGCGCTCGGCCCGGGGGTTACGGCGAAAGATCTGATCCTCGCCCTGATCGGGCGCCTCGGCACGGCCGGCGCCACCGGGCACGTCATCGAGTACACGGGCGAGGCGATCCGGAGCCTCTCGATGGAGGGCCGCATGACCGTGTGCAACATGTCGATCGAGGCCGGCGCGCGGGCCGGGATGATCGCCCCCGACGAGACCACGTTCGCCTACCTCGCGGACCGACCGCGCGCCCCGCAGGGCGCCCACTTCGCCCGAGCGCTCGAACGTTGGCGCACGCTCCCGACCGATGACGGTGCGGCCTACGATGCCACCGTAACGCTCGACGCCCCGGGCATCGCTCCCCAGGTGACCTGGGGGACGAACCCGGGGATGGTGGCGGAGATCACCGGGCGGGTGCCCGATCCGACCGCGTTCCCCACGGACGCCGAGCGCCGGGCCGCGGAGCGCGCCCTGCAGTACATGAACTTGCAGCCCGGCACGCCGCTCGAGGGGCTGCGGATCGACCGCGTGTTTCTCGGCTCCTGTACTAACGCACGCATCGAAGATCTGAGGAGTGCGGCCAGGGTGGTGCGGGGTCGGCGGGTGGCAGCAGGCGTCCGCGCGCTGGTCGTGCCGGGCTCCCAGCAGGTGAAGGCGCAGGCCGAGGCCGAGGGCTTGGACCGCGTGTTTCGCGATGCGGGGTTCGAGTGGCGCAACGCCGGTTGCTCGATGTGCCTGGGGATGAACCCGGACATCCTGGCGAGCGGCGAGCGCTGCGCCGCCACCTCGAACCGCAACTTCGAAGGCCGGCAAGGGCGGGGCGGGCGCACGCACCTGATGAGCCCGGCCATGGCCGCGGCCGCGGGGATCGCCGGGCACCTGGTAGACGTGCGGAGGTGGGCGTGACGCCGTTCGTGCGCCATGGCGGCCGCGTCGCCGCGCTGCCGCGCGTGAACGTCGACACGGATCAGATCGTGCCGAAACAGTTTCTCAAGCGGATCGAGCGTACGGGGTTCGCTGCGGTACTGTTCCACGACTGGCGCTACCGCGTCGATGGCTCACCCGACCCGGCGTTCGAGCTCAATCGTCCCGCGGCCGCCACCGCGAGCATCCTGCTCGCGGGTGCGAACTTCGGTTGCGGCTCCTCCCGCGAGCACGCGGTCTGGGCCCTGCGTGAGTACGGGTTCCGGGCCGTGCTCGCCGAGTCGTTCGCCGACATCTTCTACGCGAACTGCTCCCAGAACGGGATCCTGGCGGTGCACCTCGCGCCCGGGGAGATGGCTGAGCTGTTCACCCGCCACGCTCGCGCCGACGGCCACTACGATCTGATGGTCGATCTCCAAGCGCAGACCGTGCGCGACGAGTCCGGATTTCACGCCCGGTTCAGCATCGAGCCGTATCGTCGCGACCGGCTGTTGCGCGGCCTCGACGAGATCGACCGGACCCTGCTCGAGGACGCGCGCATCGCGGCCTACGAGCGCGGCCGGGAGGGGGCAGCGGCCGGGAGCGCTCGCCGGGAGGAGGCGGGATGACGACGCACCGCATTGCCGTGCTCCCAGGGGACGGGATCGGACCCGAGGTGACGCGGGAGGCGGTGCGCGTGCTGCAGGCCGTCGGCGAGCGCTTCGGGATCCGCTTCGCCCTCAGCCATCACCCCGTGGGTGCGGCCGCGGTGACGGCGGCGGGTGATCCCTTGCCGGCAGAAACGCGAGCTGCGGTCGTAAACGCCGACGCGGTGTTGCTCGGCGCCGTAGGCGATCCGTCGCTCGACCGCGCCCCGCGCGCGCTGCGCCCGGAGTCCGGCCTGCTCGGGCTGCGCAGCCTGCTCGGAGTGTACGCGAACCTGCGGCCCGTGAAGGCCAACGAGGCCCTCGCCTTCTGTTCGCCCCTGAAGCCTGAGCACTTGGCGGGCGTGGATATCCTCATCGTACGAGAGCTCGTGGGGGGTCTCTACTACGGGGAGCCGCGCGGCCGGGAAAACGATGCGGCGCTCAACACCCTACGCTACACCGCAGCCGAGGTGGAGCGCGTCGCCCGCGTGGCGTTCACTGCGGCCCGCACGCGGCGCCGCCGCGTGCTGTCGGTGGATAAAGCCAACGTGCTCGAGACCTCGCAGCTGTGGCGCGACACGGTCACCCGGGTCGCCGCTGAGTATCCCGACGTGACACTCGAGCACGCCTATGTGGATTACACCGCGATGCGGCTCATCACGGACCCCGCCGGCATCGACGTGCTGCTCACGGAAAATCTGTTCGGGGACATTCTCAGCGACGAGGCGGCCGTGCTCGCCGGCTCGCTCGGGCTGCTGCCGTCGGCGTCGCTGGGCGACGGGCCTGGGTTGTTCGAGCCGATCCACGGTTCGGCGCCAAGCCTCGCCGGGAAGGACGTGGCCAACCCCATCGGCGCTATCGCGTCGGCGGCGCTGCTCCTGCGTTATGGCCTGGGCCTGCACGAGCCGGCCGCCGCGGTGGACGAGGCGATCGCCGCCGCCCTCGAGCACGGAGCCCGCACCCGCGACATCGCGCGGCCGAGCGACCGCATGGCCGGAACACGCGAGATGGGCAGCTGCATCGCCGAGCTGGTGGGCTCGCCGGCACGCCGGCCGTTATCGCTCGTGCGCTAAAGGTCGGTCACCGCCCCCAGACTTGCGCTGGATACGAGCTTCGCGTACTTGGCGAGCACGCCCCCCCGGTGCTTGGGCGGGGGCGCGGTCCAGGCGGCGCGGCGCCGCTCGATCTCGGCATCGGGGAGCTCGAGCGTTAGCTGACGCTGTTCGGCGTCGATCGTGATCGAGTCGCCCTCCTCGACCAGGGCGATCGCCCCGCCCACGGCCGCCTCGGGCGCCACGTGGCCCACCACTAGTCCGTAGGTCCCGCCCGAGAACCGCCCGTCGGTGATCAGCCCGACCCGGTCACCCAGCCCGGCGCCGATCAGGGCGGCCGTCGGTGACAGCATCTCCCGCATGCCCGGGCCGCCGCGCGGCCCCTCGTAGCGAATCACCAGCACGTCGCCCGGCCGGATCCGACCGGCGAGAATGGCGGCGAGCGAGTCCTCCTCACAGTCGAACACGCGCGCCGGCCCGGTCAGCCGGTGGTGCGTGATGCCGGTGATCTTCGCGACGGCGCCCTCGCGCGCCAGATTGCCGCGTAGGACCGCCAAGTGGCCCTGCGGGTAGAGCGGCCGGGTCCAGGGCCGGATCACGTCCTGATCGCGCCGGGGCTCAACGGGCACGTCGCGGAGCACCTCGGCCACGGTCTCGCCGGAAATCGTCAAGGCGTCGCCGTGCAGCACGCCGTGCGCGAGCAGGATCCGCATCACCTGCGGGATGCCGCCCGCCGCGTGCAGGTCGGTCGTCACGAAACGGCCGGAGGGCTTCAGGTCGCACAACACCGGCACCCGCTGCCGCAGCGTTTCGAAATCGTCGAGCTGCAACGGAACGCGGGCCGCGTGCGCGATCGCGAGCAGGTGCAGCACCGCGTTGGTCGAGCCCCCGAGCGCCATCACGACGGCGATCGCGTTCTCGAACGCCGCCCGGGTGAGGATGGCACGGGGCCGCCGGTCCTGGCGCACGGCCTCCACGAGCACCGCCCCGGACCGGGCGGCGCTCTCGGCTTTCTCGGCGTCCTCGGCGGCCATCGTGGAGGAGAACGGGAGACTCATCCCCATCGCTTCGATGGCTGCGGACATCGTGTTGGCGGTGAACATGCCGCCGCACGCCCCGGCACCGGGACACGCCCGGCGCTCCACCTCGAGGAGGTCTGCCTCGGAGAGCTGGTGCGCGCTGTACTGCCCCACCGCCTCGAAGACGCTCACCACGGTGAGCGCTTGCCCCTTGTATCGGCCCGGCTTGATCGTGCCACCGTACACGAACACGGCCGGGATGTTGAGCCGCGCCATGGCGAGCAGGGCGCCGGGCATGTTCTTGTCGCACCCGCCTACGGCAAGCACACCGTCCAGGCACTGCGCGTTGCAGACTGTTTCGATCGCGTCGGCGATCACCTCGCGGGACACGAGCGAGTACTTCATCCCCTCGGTACCCATCGAGATGCCGTCACTCACCGTGATCGTCCCGAAGGTCTGTGGCATGCCGCCCGCCGCCCGCACGGCGGCCTCGGCGCGGAGCGCGAGGGCGTTCAGGTTCGCGTTACACGGCGTGATGGTGCTGTGCGCGTTGGCGATCCCGACGATCGGCTTGGTGAAATCCTGGTCGGTGAAGCCTAGGGCGCGCAGCATGGCGCGGTTCGGCGCCCGCTCGACGCCAGCCGTGATCGTCCGGCTCCGGAGACCCGTCATCGCTTCATCGCCCGCTCGACCTCCTCGAGCCGCGGCTCGATGGCGACCGGCCGGTTGGCACGCGGCGGCCGGGGCTCGAGCGCTTCGTGATACTCGGTGACGCTCGCGGGGTCCTTGAGCACGTGCCCCGTGAGCACGGCGACCACACGCTCGCCGCGGCGGATCACGCCTTCCCCGATGAGGCGCTGCGCCCCCGCGGGCGCCGCCGCGCTCGCCGGCTCGCAGCCGATCCCCGCCGCATCGACCACGGCCTTCGCTTCGAGGATCTCGGCGTCCGTCACCGTGGTGACGACGCCGTTCGTGTCGCGCACGGCGCGGACGGCGCGGTCGTACGAGACCGGGTTGCCGATGCGAATCGCCGTGGCGATCGTGTGCGGCTCCACACGGTGGCGCTCTCGGAACCCCTCCCGGAAGCTCTGCGCGAACGGCGCGGCGCCTTCCGCCTGGACCGCCGCCAGACGGGGCAGGCGGTCGATGAGCCCCCAGGCACATGCCTCGGCCAGCGCCTTGCCGAACGCGGCCATGTTCCCGAGGTTGCCGGCAGGCAGGACGATCCAATCAGGCGGCTCCCAGCCGAGCTGCTGCAACAACTCGAGCACGATCGTCTTCTGCCCCTCGAGCCGAAACGGATTCACCGAGTTGAGAAGGTATACCCCCAACCGCTCGCTCGCCTGATCGGCGAGCTCGAGGCATTGGTCGAAGCTACCGCGGACCAGCAGGGTGCGCGCCCCGTAGGCGAGCGCCTGCGCCAGCTTCCCGGCGGCGATGTGCCCGTGCGGTACCAGGACCAGCGCCGGCAAGCCGGCGAGCGCCGCGTAGGCGGCCAGCGCCGCCGCGGTATTCCCGGTCGAGGCACACGCGACCGCGCGCGCGCCGATGCGCCGGGCCTGCGTCACGCCCACCGTCATGCCGCGGTCCTTGAACGACCCGGTGGGATTCTGGCCCTCGTGCTTGAGCAGCAGCTCGCTCGCCCCGACCCACGCGGCCACCGCGGCGCTGGCGACGAGCGGGGTGTTGCCCTCAAAGGAGGAAAGGATCTCGGGCGTCGAGGCCGTCGGCAGGACCGCCTCGTGGTAGCGCCACACACCCGACGCCAGAGTGCCCCGGCGCACGCCCCAACGCGCATCGAACGTCGCTCGCAGCGCGGGCCCGCCCTGTGCGGGCGGGCGGTGGCGGACTTCGAGCAGGCCGCGGCAGTTGGGGCAGCGCGGGTGGGGGTCGGTCTCCGGGATCTCACTGCCACAGCTGGCGCACACCTGCCAGGTCGCGCTCATGCGCCGGCGAGCTGGAGCACATCATTCAAAATCCCGCCCGCCGTCACCGCCGGGCCCGCGCCGGGCCCCGTGATCACGAGCGGGTTCTTCCGGTAGCGCATGGTCGTGAAGATAAACTGGTTGTCGGTCCCGTTGAGCGACGCCATCGGGCTCGACGCGTCCACCACGACCAGCCCCACGCGGATGCTCCGCGCCGTGACGATCGCCCGATAGCGCAGTACGCCACCGCGCGCCGCAGCTGCGGCGACGCGCTCGGCCCACGCGGCGTCGTACTCGTCCAGGCGCCGGAGGAAGGCGTCGAGCGCGAGCCGGTCGGCGCCGTCCGGCACGAGCGATTCGACCGCAATGTCGCTGAGCTCGCCCGCAAACCCAATCAGCCGGCCGAGGATGAGCGCCTTGCGCGCCACGTCCTGGCCGGACAGATCCTCGCGCGGGTCGGGCTCCGGATACCCCTTCGCGATCGCGCCCCGCAGGGCGGTCGAAAAGGGCGTCCCCCGGCCCAGCTCGCCGAACAGATAGCCCAGCGTACCTGAGGGGCAGCCCTCGATCTTCGAGACCCGATCGCCCGACTCGACGAGCTTCTGGTAGGTGTCGATGATGGGGAGGCCGGCGCCCACGGTCGCCTCGTGCAGCAAGCGCCGCCCGTGCGCCTGGGCGGCCGCGCGGAGCTCATCGTAGGTGCGCTTGCCGGCGGTGACGGGACGCTTGTTGGCCAGCACCACGTGCATCCCCGCGCCCAGGGCTGCCTTGAGGGTCTCGGTCGTGTCGTCGGCGGTGAGATCGACGAGGATCGGGTTGGAGAGCGCGTGCCGCGCGATGAAGGCCACGGCCTCGGCGGCAGCCGCGCGCCGCCCGCCAGCGGGCGCTTTGGCGAGCGCCGTCCCCTTGGCCTTCGCGGCCGCCAGGGCGGCGAGCCGCCGGGGCGACAGGCCGTTGGCGTCAAACACGAAGCCGCTGCGGTCGATCAGGCCCACGATGCGCAGCGTGAGCGCCTCCTGCTTCACTTTCGCGATCATAGGCGCCAACGTCCGCCCGATCTGGCCGAACCCCAAGAGCACGACGTCGCTGCGGTCGGGATGCGCGACCGCGCCGCCGCCGATCTTCGAGAGCTGGAACGCCGCGTGCACCGCCCGCTGGGCCCGCGGCGCGTCCGCCCCGTTCACCACGAGCGAGAGGTTCAGCTCGGACGAGCCTTGGGCGATCGCGATCACGTTGATCCGCGCCTCGGCGAGCGCGGCGAAGACGCGCGCCGCGATCCCGGGCGTGCCGGCCATGCCCAGCCCGACGACGACCACAGTCGCGAGACCGGTCTGGAGCTCGATGCCATCGATCTCCTCCCGCGTGATCTCCGGCCGGAACGTGGCCTCGAGACTCCGGCGCGCCCGCTCGGCGCTCGCCTCCGGGACACTGAAGCAGATCGAGTGCTCGGACGACGCCTGGGTGATGAGCGAGACCGAAATTCCCTCGTGGTGCACCGCGGCGAACGTCCGGGCCGCGATGCCGGGGACGCCGAGCATGCCGCTGCCCGTGACCGTCAGCAGCGCCTGCTCGGGGATCGCCGAAAGCGCCTTCACGGGATACTCACCCAAGGTGCGGCGGCGCGAGATCTCGGTGCCGAGCGAAGCGGGCTCGGCAAACGGGCGGATCCGGATCGCCACGCCGCGCTTCATCACAGGCCCGAGCGCGCGGGGGTGCAGCACCTTGGCGCCGTAGTAGGCGAGCTCCGCCGCCTCGCGCAGGTGCACTTGCGGCACGACCCGCGCGTCGGGCACGATGCGCGGGTCCGCCGTGAGGAGACCCGGGACGTCCTTCCACAGCGACACCTCGCGCGCGCCGAGCACCCGGGCGAGGAGCGTGGCGGTGAGGTCCGAGCCGCCGCGGCCCAGCGTCGCGACCTGGCCGTCGGGAGTGGCGCCGAGAAAGCCGGGCACGACGGGCACGACGCCACGGTTGAGGATCGGACGCAGCACGGTGCGGGCGCTGCGCTCGGTGCGCCGGAGGTCGGGAGAGGCGTTGCCGAACGTGCCATCGGTCTGTACGACGGCGGTGGCGTCCACGTACGCTACGGGACACCCGGCCGCCTCAAGGGCGGCGGCGAAGACCCGGGCCGAGAGCCGCTCGCCGCGCGCGGCGAGATAGTCGGTAGTGCGGGGCGTCAGCTCGCGCAGGGCGGCGAGGCCACCCGCCACCTGTTCGAGCTCCGCGAACGCCTGGTCGACGTGGCGCAGCAGGTCGTCGCGCGCGGCGCCGGCGGGCACCAAGGCACGGGCGGCGGCGGCGTGCTGGGCGTGCAGCGCTTCTGCCGCCGCCCGCACGTGACCGGCATCGCCCTGGGCGGCCCGGGCGGCTGCGTCGAGCAGGGCATCCGTCACGCCGGCCATCGCCGAGACGACCACGATGAGCGGGGCAGGGCGGTGCGCCAACACGATCTCCACCGCCTGGCGGATCGCCGCGGCGGTCGCGAGCGATGCGCCGCCGAACTTGTGGATGTGCGGGGGGCGGGCAGTACGGGCCACGGGCCGTCAGTCCGTCTCGTAGCCGCCGGCCGGGCGGTCGATGTGGAACGCCGCGGCTGCGACGGCGCAGTCGCGCCACGCACGCACCATCGCTGCACCCACCGCCGCTGCCCGCGCCAGGGGGGCAAGGGCGACGACCGTCGGCCCGGAACCCGACAGGGTGGCACCGTACGCCCCTGCCTGCCGCGCCGCGTCGGTCACCTCGGTGTAGCCGCGCACGAGCGAGCGCCGAAAGGGCACGTGCAGGACGTCGTCGAGCGCCGCTGCCAGCAGACGGGGGTCCCCGTGCGCGAGGCCCTGCACCAGCGCGGCACTCTTCGCCGCCGCACGCACCGCCTGGGCGTGCGGCAGCGTCGCGGGCAGGACGGCGCGCGCATGCTTGGTTTCCACCGTGAAGTCCGGCACCGCGAACACGAACGTGATCGATGCGTGCACGACGATCGGGGTTACGATGTCCCCGTCCGGCCCTGGGACGACCAAGGTCGCGCCACCGAACACCGCGGGCGCGACGTTGTCGGGGTGGCCTTCGAGCTCGGTGGCGAGCGCCGCCACGGCGTTGGCGTCGAGCGCGAGGCCGAGGAGCGCGCTCGCCGCGACCGCCCCGGCCACGGTCGCCGCGGCCGAGGACCCGAGCCCGCGCGCCACCGGGATCTCGGACTCGGCGGCGAGCACGAGGCCGGGCGGCACGACGTGCCGAGCCCGGCGGCAGGCGGCGGCGAAGCCCCGGTACAACCAGTCTTCGTCCGCCGGCACTGCGAGCGTCGCGAGCGTTCCGATGCGCTCGAGCGTCACCGGTGCCGCCGCGGCCGCCCCGGGGCTCGCCCGCCGCGCGCTCAGGCGAAGCCAGCGCCCCACCGCGACGCCCACGCAGTCGAACCCCGCACCCAAGTTCGACGACGACGCCGGCACCCGCACGGTCACGCTCGCTCGCATCGGCGATCACACCCCGTAGCGAAAATAGAAACGCCCGGACGAATGCCACGCCGCGGGCGGTCGCTTTTTAGCACCTTGTTTAGCGTGGCGGCAATAGGCGGCAAATCACCACGATCACTTCAGTTGTATGTTCATACTTACCGCGGGGCTCGGGCAGCGTCAAGGAGCATCCCCGCGACCGCACGCGCCGGAGCGACCGCTGATGGCACGAATCCGCGTGGGAATCCTCGGAGCGACAGGCACGGTGGGCCAGCGGTTCGTGCAGCTGCTCGATGGCCACCCCCAGTTCACCGTGACGGCGCTCGCGGCTTCCGAGCGCTCCCGCGAGAAGCCCTATGGCGAGACCTGTGCCTGGCGACTGCCGGGAGATATGCCGGTCGCGGCCCGCACCCTCATGGTGCGGGCACCGGAGCCCCCTCTCGACTGCGACGTCGTGTTCTCGAGCCTCCCGGCCGAAGTGGCGGGCCCGATCGAGTCCCGGTTTGCCGCGGCGGGATACCCGGTGCTCAGCAATTCGTCGTCGCACCGGATGGATGAGGCGGTGCCGTTGCTCATCCCCGAGGTGAACGCCGAGCATCTGACGCTGCTGGACGCGTGCCGTGGGACGGGGCGGGGATTCATCGTCGCCAATCCCAACTGCTCGACGGTGATGATCGCGCTGGCGCTGGCACCCCTCGTGGCCCGCTTCGGCGTGGACGCCGTGGCCGTGACGACGCTGCAGGCCCTCTCCGGCGCCGGGTACCCGGGCGTGGCGTCCTTGGACATCACGGACAACGTCATCCCCTTCATCGCGCACGAAGAGGAGAAGATCGAGCGCGAGACGCGGAAAATTCTCGGTCACTTGAACGGCGGCCACGTCACGCCCGCCGGCTTCGCCGTGAGCGCCCAGTGCCACCGCGTGAATGTCGTCGACGGCCATCTTGTGGCGGTGCGGGTCCGGTTGGCGCGCCCGGCGGAGCCCGCCGAGTTGGGCGCGGCCTTCGCGGCGTTCAGCGGTGTCCCGCAAGCACTGCGCTTGCCGAGCGCCCCCGAGCGTCCCATCCTCGTGCGGGAGGAGCCCGACCGGCCGCAGCCGCGGCTTGACCGCGACGCCGGGCGGGGCATGAGCGTCACCGTGGGGCGCGTTGCCCGCGACACGGTGCTCGGCCACCGATTCCTAGTGCTCGGCCACAACACGATCCGGGGCGCCGCCGGTGCGGCTATCCTCAACGCGGAGCTGCTGCTCGCGCAGGGCTACCTCAAGGCGCGGGGGTAGGCGGGCGGTGCGGTGGCATTCCCAGAGGCCCGATTCCGCTGCCGGATCGGGCCTCGATGCTTATAATGGGGGCCTCTGATCCAGGCCCACGTCATCCTGAACCCCGCCGCCGGGCGCGGCGCGGCGGCGCGCACGCTCGACCCGGTCGCGCGCGAGTTCCAGCGCCAGGGCTGGGCCGTGGAGGCCGAATGGACCGAAGGCCCGGGGCATGGGGTTGCGCTGGCGGAGCGCGCCGCGCGCGCGGGCGCGCACTGCATTGTCGCGGTCGGCGGGGATGGCACCGTCCACGAGGTCGCGAACGGGATGCTGCGCGCCGGCGGAGCTGCCGCCCTCGGCGTCATCCCGATCGGCACCGGTAACGACTTCGCCAAGCTCGTCGGCGTCTATCGCCACGATCCCGTGCGCGCCGTGCGGCGGCTGGTCACCGCCCGGGCCGTGGCGTTTGACGCCGGGCGAGTGCTGGACGAGTACTTCGTCAACAGCGCCGGGTTCGGATTTGGGGCCGAGGTGGTGCGCCTGCGAAAAGCGATGCCGGGCCTCTCGGGCTTCCTGTCCTACTTCGTGCCCGTGGTCCGTGCGTTCGCGCGCTTCCGGCCGGGACGCTTCGAGGTACGCGCATCCGGATTCAGCGAAACGGGGTACATGATGATGGTCGAAGTCTGCAATGGCACGACGGCCGGGGGCAGCTATCAGTTCGCCCCGGGTGCGCTGCCGGGGGACGGTCGACTGGACGTCTGCCTGGTGCGGCGCGTCTCGCTGGCGCGGTTTCTGGTCGCCGTGCCCCGCGTCATGCGCGGGACCCACGGCACGATGGCGGAGGTGGCCTTGTTCCAGACACGCCAAGTCACGATTCGCTCACTCGACGGGCCGCTCCTGCTCCACCTGGACGGTGAGCTACGCCAGCCGAAAGACTGCGCGTGCACCGTTCGCCTGGAGCCGGGCCGGCTGCAGGTGCTCGTGGCACGATGAGACGACGCCCGGCAGCGCCCCGGGAGGCGCGCCGCTGGTGGCGGGCGACGCTCGCCGCCGCGCTCGTGGCGGGCTGGCCGGGACTGCCCCTCGCCGCGCAGGTGCCGGATACCACGCCGGCACCCCCGGTCGTCACCACGGGCGCCGCCGTCGTCGCCCCGGATACCACGCACCGCGTTAGCCCGATGGGCGCGTTTCTCCGCTCGCTCCTCGTGCCGGGGTGGGGGCAAGCGGTGTCCGGGCGGCGCGTGCCCGGCGCCCTGTTCGCGACCTGGGAAGGGGTCACGGTCATGATGACCCTCAAAGCCAGCTCGGAGCTCGGCTACCTGAAGGAAGCGAACTCCGTGAGCGTCACCGCCAAACGGCAGGAAGTGCAGGACTGGCTCGTGCTCTGGATCTTCAACCATCTGTTCTCCGGTGCCGAGGCCTTCGTCTCGGCGCACCTCGTCGACTTCCCGCGGGATCTCAAGGTCCGCGCCTTTCCCGGCGGCGTCGGGATCAGCGTGCCGCTGCCGCATCCGTGAACCCCGCCCCGCTCGGCGTGTTCGACTCGGGGATCGGCGGCCTCACGGTCGCGCGCGCGCTGTTCGAGCAGTTGCCGCACGAATCGGTGATCTATTTCGGCGACACGGCGCGCGTGCCCTACGGCCCCAAGTCGCCCGACACGGTGCGGCGCTACGCCGGTGAGATCCTCGCGTACTTGCTCGCGCGCGGTGTCAAGGCGCTGGTCGTCGCGTGCAACACGATCAGTGCGCATGCGCTCGACTATCTCACCGCGCGCTCCCCGGTCCCCTTGGTGGGCGTGATCGAGCCCGGCGCGCGCGCGGCGGTCGACGCGACCCGCTCGGGCAAGATCGGCGTGATCGGGACGGCGGGCACGATCGCGAGCGGTGCCTACGAGCGCGCCATCAAGGCGCTGCGACCCGACGCCTTGGTGTGCGCCCAGGCGTGCCCGCTCTTCGTGCCGCTCGTCGAGGAGGGGTGGTTCGATCACCCGGCCACGGAGCTGATCGCGCGGCAGTACCTCGAGCCGCTGGAGCGGGCCGGCGTCGACGTCCTGGTGCTGGGGTGCACCCACTATCCGCTGCTCAAGCCGTTGCTGGCGCGCGTGCTCGGGCCCAAGGTCATACTCGTCGACAGCGCCGAGCAGACGGCGAAGGTCGTGGCCCAAGCGATCGCCCAACACGGGTTGGCGACGTCCCTCGAGCGCGCCCCGGTCCACCGCTTCGTGGTGTCGGACGATGAGCCGCATTTCCGCCGCGTGGGCGCGCGGTTCTTGGGCGAGAAGCTCCAGATCGTGGAAGTAGCGCCGCTCGGCTGACGCCCGCCCGGCGCAGCTGCTCCCCCCGTGCCCTCGAATGGGTCTCAGCGAAACGCGGTCAGCTCGACAGTCGTCGCCGTGACCACGGCGTAGCGTCCCCCGTCGAGAAACGCCCCGGGGTTGAGATAGGCGCGGTTGTTGGGCAGCTGGGTGATGGCCGGACGGTGGGTGTGGGCGAGGATCACGAGCCCCAGGTCCGGTCGCCGGCTCAGGAGGTCCTCCGCGTAACGCGCCTGCGCCCGCTCGGCTCGGTCGAGCACCGCGCGGTCGCGGGTATGGTCCGCGAGCTTGCCGGACAGCCGGTGAGCGATCCAGAACCCGAGATCCGGGTGCAGCATCCGGAACAACCGGATCGTGAGCGGGTGGCGCGTGACCCGGTGCATCAGTGAAGCACTCCAGTGCTGCTCGGTCAATCCATCTCCATGGGCCACGAATGCCCGGCGCCCCGCCACGTCCACCTCCGCCGCGCCGGCGTGGAAGCCGATGCCCAAGTCATTGATCAGGAAGTCGCCGCCCCAGCGATCGTGGTTGCCGCCCACGAACGTGATGGGCACGTCCCGCATGCGCAGGTGGTGCAGCTTGGCGACGGTAGGGAAGTGGCGCCGCGGAATCACGGCGCCGTACTCGAACCAGAAGTCGAACAGATCGCCGTTGATGAGGAGCGCGTCCCCCAGATCGGGAACCGCATCGAGGAAGCGGTGAAACGCGGCGGTGACGGCGGGCGAAACTTGGCCGAGGTGGGCGTCGGCCACGACGAGCACGCGCGAGGCTGGCACGGCCCCCAAGCTAGGAACCGTGCGAAACGGCCGCAAGCGCCTGTCGTAATTGACTTTTCGCGATCCGCCGTGGATCTTGGCCGGGCGTGACTAGCGCGATAACGCTCCGTGTCAATTACTCCGAGACAGACCAGATGGGCGTGGTGTACCACGCCAACTACCTGATCTGGTTCGACCGCGCCCGCACCGAGCTGATGCGCGAGACCGGCCTCACCTACAAAGAGCTCGAACAGCAGGGCGTCTATCTCGCGGTCTCCGAAGTGCAGGTCCGCTTCCGGGCGGCAGCTCGCTACGACGACCTGGTGCGGGTGCGCTGCTGGGTCCGCGAACTCGTGTCCCGGCGTGTCACCTTCGGCTACGGCGTCGAACGGGCGGAGACGGGCGAGCTGCTCGCGACCGGCCTCACGGCGCTGGTTTCGCTCACCCATGCCCATACCCTCACCCGCATCCCCGCGCATGTCTTCAAGCTCCTCAAGGCGATCCCGGACCCGGTGCGCCTGTAGGGCCGGCGTCCGCGTGCTCGTGGCCCTGCTGCTGCCGTGCTCGGCGGCAGCGCAGGGTGACGACGGTGTCGTGGACGTCCTCGCGCACCTGCTCGCCGCCGCGGACGCACGCAGCTTTGACGCAGCCCTGTTCCGCGACGCGCTCGTCGCCCCCGATCCGTTCGTGCGGCGCCAAGCCGCGCTCGCCGCGGGCCGGATCGGCGATACGGCGGCGGTCGAGCCGCTGCTCGGGGCGCTCGGCGACTCGAGTGTGGCGGTGCAGGTGGCGGCAGCGTTCGCGCTGGGGCTGCTCCGCGATCCGCGCGCGCTCGCGCCGCTGCGCGCCCTCACGCGCGCGGGCGATGGCGCCCCGCAGTGCGAGGCGGTCGGCGCGATCGCCAAGATCGGGGGCGATGACGGCGCCCGCAGCGTGCGCGAGCTGTTGGCCGTGAAGACCACGTCGGCGGTCGGCACATCCGCGGTGCAGCGCGCCGCGCTGCTCGAGGCTTGGCGGCTGGGCCCCCGCGCGCCGGTTGGCGCGTTGACCGACTTCGCGCGCGATCCCGACCCAGCCGCCCGCGCGCAAGCGATCTATTCGCTCGCGCGGCTCAAGGTCGCCCGCGCGGCCCCGGCCCTGCTCGGGGCGCTCGTCGATCCCGAACCCTACGTCCGCGCGGTCGCCCTGCGCGGGATCAGCCGCGCGCTCACCGACAGCGCCCGGCTCGACCCGCAGGACGTCGTGGCTCGCATCCGGCCGCTCGTCGCCGACCGCAACGGCCACGTGCGCGTCAACGCCCTGCGCGCGCTCGCCTCGTTCAAGGACAGCACGCTCGCGCCGCTCGCGCTCCCCCTCCTGGCCGATCCGGATGTGAACGTCGCCGTGCAGGCGGAGACGACGCTCGGCGCGCTGGGCGGTGCGCGGGCGACCGCGGCGCTCGCGGCGCAACTCAGCGGCACCGACTTCGCACGCCGCCGGCAGGCGGCGATCGCCCTGGCCCAGGCGGATAGCGCCGCGGGCGTGACGGCCGCGGCCGCGCTCGCTCGGGATGGGGACTGGCGCTGGCGCAGCGTAGCCGCTGAGGCGTTCGCGGCCGCCCGGCATCGCGCCGGGCTCGAGGCCCAGCTCGCCGATTCCGACGCCCGCGTGGTGGCGCAGGCGCTGCAGGCACTGGGACGGATCGTCCCGGACAGCACCCTGAATCTCGTCGAGCGCGCTCGCGCCCTGCTCGGGCACCGCGATGCTGCGGTGCGCAGCGTCGCCGCGGACCTGCTCGCGCGCCACCCCGCGGTCGCCGACGTCGACCGGCTTGCAGTCGCCTTCGCGCGCGCGGCGGCCGATTCGTTCGACGACGCGCAGCTGTCGGCGCTCACCACGCTCGGTGCCATCGCCGGCACCGGTCCCGAGGGCCGCGCCGCGGTGACGACGCACTTCGTTGCGCAGGCGGCTCGCCCGAGCGACTACCTCGTGCGCCGCCGTGCCGCCGAGAAGCTCCCCGCGGCCGCCGCGCGCTGGGGGCCCGCGGCCCCGATCGCGACCGGGCGCACGCTCGACGACTACCGCTCGGTCGTCCGCCGCTGGCTCGTGCCGGTCGAGCGCGGGGAGCCGGCGCCGCGCGTGACGATCGAGAGCGCAGGCGGCGCGCTGGTCGTCGAGCTGTTCCCGGCCGAGGCCCCGCTCACCGTGGCGGCCTTTGTGGCACTCGTCGATCGGCACTACTTTGACGGCTCGGCTTGGCACCGCGTCGTGCCGAACTTCGTCGTGCAGGACGGCGATCCGCGGGGCGATGGTTGGGGTGGGCCCGGCTCCGTGCTGCGTGACGAACTGAACCCGGTACGCTACGAAACGGGGACCGTGGGAATGGCCCTGTCGGGACCAGACACCGGCGGCAGCCAGTTCTTCATCACCCACTCGCCCCAGCCGCACCTGGATGGCACCTACACGGTGTTCGGACGGGTCGTCTCGGGCACGGCCGTGCTCGGAGCGATCGCCCTGGGCGAGCGCATCGAGAGCATTCACCGCTGACCTCCTTGGGTTTAACTATTGAGACGGCAACGTTTTCCGCTTGACCCGCGGATTACACTCCTCTACATTGGCGCCGGTGCGTTGCTCGCCGCCTGTCCGGGCCGGCTCCCCCCGCTCGTGCCGCAGCCCTTGGCACCAGCGGACCGGGACAGTGCACTGGCATGGACGGCGTCGACGCTCCCGGCGCGGCACACGCTGATCCGGTTCCGGTGGAAGTACCGCGACCAGGACAAGAGCTATGCGGGCCGGGCCACGGCGCGCATCGCGCCGCCCGATTCGCTGCGGCTCGACTACGCGGGGCCGTTCAACTGGGGCGCGGGGGCGGCGGTCGTGGTGGGCGACTCGACTGCGTGGGCGGACCCGGAGAAGAACTTTCGATCGCTCGTGCCGGCCGTGCGGATGCTGTGGGCCGGGCTGGGCATCGCTCGACCGCCGGCGCCCGGCGCGGCCGTGTTCGGGGCGCGGACCGCGGGGGCGGACTCGGGTGTGTGGATCTGGCGCTTCGCGCAGGGCGAGGACACGCTCGACTATCGCGTGGCGACGGGCCGGGCGCGGCGGTTCGAGGCGGAGTGGCGGCGCCAGGGCAAGGTCGTGGCGCGCAGCCGCGCCGAGTTGGACGGTCGCGCGATGCCGGCCACTGCCCGCATCGACTTTCCGGAGGGTCCGGCGCGTTTTGAGTTCACGGTGGGTGCGGTGGATACGACCGCGGTGTTCGATTCGGCGACTTGGCGTCGGCGTCGGTAGCGCGCTGCCCTTGGCGCTGACGGGCTGCCTGTACGGGTTTGCCGGCGGCGGCTTGCCCAACATCAAGACCGTTGCCATCCTGCCGTTCGATAATCAAACCGCTGAGCCGGCGCTCACGAAGGAAGTGAACGACGCGGTGCTCCAGGCGTTCCAGGGGCGGCTCGGACTGCGGCCCGCGGGCGAGAACAACGCCGATGCCGTGGTCCGAGGCAAGGTCGTGCGCTACGAGCCCGACGTGCCGCTCTCCTTTCAGGCTGGCCAAGGCCGCACCGACGTCACGCACCGCCAGGTGCAGATCACCGTGGACGTCGAGATTCTCGATCAGAAGGAAGGCAAGACGTTGTGGCAGCGCCAGGGGCTCACGGAAGTGGGGGAGTACCAGCCGCCCCAGGAGGCGAGTGGCCGCAGGCTCGCACTCGACAAGCTCGTGCGGGACCTGGTGGACGGAGCGCAGTCGCAGTGGTGAGTCGCCTGGTCCGCCGTCTCGGGCGCCGGGGTGCGAGCTCGACCGGATGCCTGTTCTCGCTGCTCATATTTGTGGCGGTGCTCTACTACGGAGTCAACATCGGCGAGTTGTTCTTCCGCTACTACCGCCTGCTGGATGAGATGCGAACGGAGGCCGCGCTCGCCCCGTCGCTCGACGACGGCACCATTCGCCGTCGCATTCAGGCGACCGCCCAGGAGATCGGCCTCCCGCCCGAGGCGCAGCAGGTCAAGGTCACACGGCGCTCCTCGCCGCGCGAAATCGTGATCGAGACCCAATACAGCGAGACGGTCAGCCTCCCGCTGCTCAACCATACCTTCGACTTCCATCCCAAGGCGACGCAGCCCCTCTAGTGCCCGCGGGTGGGCGCTCGCGGCCGGGCTGCCACTGCTCCTCGGGGCCGCCGGCCCCGGGGATGTCGCCCGCTTCTTCACGCTGCTGGCGGTGATGCTCGTGGCCGCGAAGATCGCGGCGGAGGTGTTCGAGCGCCTCGGCCAACCCGCCGTGCTGGGGGAACTCGTGGCGGGGATGCTCCTCGGCGCGAGCGCCCTACGCGTGATCCCGACGGGGTCCGACGATGCGCTCACCGCCGTGTTTCACCTGCTCGCCGAGGTGGGAGTCGTGGTGCTCTTGTTCGAGATCGGCCTCGCCACCGACCTCCGGGCGCTGCTGCACGTCGGCCCCGCGGCTGCGGCGGTCGCTGCCGTCGGCGTGGCGCTGCCGTTCGTCTTGGGGTTTCTGTACTGGCGCTCGGGCTGGCACGCCCACGAGCCGACGGCCGCCGATCCGGTGACGACCGCGATCTTTGTCGGCGCGACGCTTACGGCCACCTCAGTCGGGATCACGGCGCGCGTCCTCGACGACTTGGGCGTGCTCCAGACCCTCGAGGCACGCCTCGTGCTCGGCGCGGCGGTGATCGACGATGTCCTCGGCCTGGTGATCCTGGGCGTCGTCTCGGCGCTCGCCGCCGGCGCGGCGCTCTCCCCGCCCGGGGCGCTCCGCATTCTAGGTGTCGCCGTCGCGTTCCTCGTCGCGGCGCTGGTGGTCGGCCGGCGCCTGGCGCCGTGGATCCTCACGCTCGTGGACCGGCTGCGCGTGCGCGGCGCGTTGCTGGTCACGGCGTTCGTGTTCCTGCTCATGGTCTGTGTGCTGGCGGAGCGCGTCGGTACGGCGTTCATCATCGGGGCGTTCGCCGCCGGATTGATGCTCGCGGAAACGCGCCAGGTCGACGTGATCGAGGAGCGCATCAAGCCGGTCGCTGATATCTTCACGCCGCTGTTCTTCCTGAGCATCGGCGCGGCGGTCGACCTGCGGGCATGGAATCCGCTCGTTCCGGAGAACCGCCCGGCCCTGGTGATGGCCGGCGTCCTGCTGGCGATCGCCTTGTTCGGGAAGTTCGCGAGCGGGTGGGCCGTGCCCTGGCGGCGCTTCAACCGGGCCGCCGTGGGCGTCGGCATGGCGCCGCGCGGCGAGGTGGGGCTGATCTTCGCGCAGATCGGTCTCGCCGCGGGGATTCTGTCGACCCGGCTGTTCGGGGTGATGCTGTTCGTCGTGGTCGCCACGACGCTGGTGACGCCGCCGCTCCTGCAGTGGACCCTGCGCCGCGGGGCGACACTGGACGACGGCCCCGCCGCGTGAACACGGCCGAGAAGATCCGCTCGGCGGCCGAGGCGGCCCGCTGGCGCGAGCGCCTCAGCGGCCCGCTCGTGCTCACGAACGGGGTGTTCGACCTGCTGCACGCGGGACACGTGAGCTTGTTGGAGGCGGCGCGGGGCGAGGGAGCGGCGCTCGTCGTGGGCGTGAACAGCGACCGGTCGGCGCGCCGCCTCGGGAAGGGGAGCGACCGGCCGATCGTGCCGGAGCGCGAGCGCGCCCGGCTCCTGGCGGCGCTGGCGAGCGTGGACTGCGTCGTCCTGTTCGACGAGGAGACGCCGCTCGCCCTGATCGAGCGGCTGCGGCCGGACGTCCTGGTGAAGGGCGCGGACTACGCGCGCCCGAGCATCGTGGGAGCGGATCAAGTAGAAGGGTGGGGCGGGCGCGTGGTGCGCGTGCCCCTCGTGGCTGGGTGGTCGACTACCGAGCTGCTCGCTCGTCTGCGGCGCGATGCGGCGCGCTGATCCCGCACCGGACGACGCGCCCTCGCCGCCAGTGAAGCTCCTGATCGCCACCCGTAACGAGGGCAAGCGCCACGAGATTCGCGACCTCTTCACCGGCCTGCCGTTCGCGATTGTCTTCCCGCCGGACCAGTTCCTCGAGCGACTCCCGGACGAGGCCGACCTCGAACGCGGGACGAGCCTCGCCGAAAACGCCGTGGCGAAGGCGCGCTACTTCGCGAAGCGCGGCGCCATGCCCACCCTCGCCGAGGACTCGGGGCTCGAGGTGGACGCGCTCGACGGCGCGCCCGGGGTGTTCTCCGCGCGCTGGGCGCAGATGCACGGGGCGGGGGCGGGGGAGGCGGCGAACAATACGCTGTTGCTCAAGCGGCTCGCTGGCGTCCCCGACGTACAGCGGACCGCTCGGTATCGGTGCGTCGTGGCCTACCTCGAGACGCCGCTCGGCAAACCACAGCTGGTCGAGGCGAGCTGCGAAGGACGCATCTTGACCGCTCCCCAGGGCCGCGGCGGATTCGGCTACGACCCGCTGTTCTTCTCGATCGAACTGGGCCAGACGTTTGGCGAGGCCGCGCTGCCGGCCAAGCAGCGCGTCTCGCATCGCGGGCGCGCCATCCGGGCGCTGGTCGAAGTGCTGGTGCGGCGCGCGCCCTAACGGATCAGACGCAGCCGCTCGCGCGGTTCGACCAGAGCAGCTGCACCGTGTAGCGGCCCAGCCGCTTGTTCTGCCAGGCGCAGGGGTCGCCGATCTCGCCTTGGTTGTCGTCGTACCAGCCTTGCGGCGGAATCGGGTCGGTGATCGCTTCGGCGAGCTCGTGCGAGCAGACCGACGTGAGCGCGTCGAGCGGTCCCAGGCCACCCAGGCAACCGGCGCAATTGGGGTAAGGGACCACCGCGTAGAAGATCTTGCCGTTGATGTGGTCATGATAGCCGCAGAACGCCTGGCACGAGCGGTCGCCGCCGGCCGCGACCGAGACGCCGGGCGGGAGGAACACGAAGTACACCGTGTTCGGACCGGCGGGCGGCAAGCTGCTCTTGCCCGCGAGCTGCTGCTCGAGCATCTGGCGTGTGGCGGTATCGGTCACGCTGGTACCGAGTGCCGGCGCGGGGAGGCTCGCGGTGCCGACGAAGCGACCGCGCCCGATGTGGGACCCCGGAGGGTCGTACTCGGCGAGCTGGTCCAGGTACGGGCTCGCGACGATGAACCCGAAGAACTCATTCAACGCCGTCACCAGGCTCTCTTGTGCGGCGGCGCTCCACCCCTGTCCCCAGAACACTGTGAACACCTCGACCGCAGTGAGGACGGGGCCGCCGCGGTAGGTGAGTTGTGTAGCCGCTGGGGCCGCGATCCCGGGCGCGGGCGCAACGAGCGCCGCGGGGACCCAGAGTGGTACGATGCGGACGTGATCATCCAGTGCGGGCGGGACGGCCCCGCGCGAGTGGGGAGGGTGTTTGGCGTTCATGGTCCCCTTGCTACCCCGAAACCGTGGCTTTGGCGGCAGTGAGCGCAGCGGCCGTGCCGCCAGGTCCAACTCAGCATTCGGGCAACGTGGTGTTCTCGCTCTCTCCGCATATCGCTCCTAGGTTGGCTCTACCGCCCCGTTCCGGGCCGCTCCTCGAGCAGATGCTCGAGTGCTGCCAGACGAGTCCCGTACTCGCGTAGCTTGATGGCAACAGCAACGCCCAGCATCCCGATGCCCGTGAAGGCTAGCGAGACGGGTACGAGCCACAGCCGATCGAGGTGTCGCGCCCCGGCGAGGGCGTAGGACAGGCTGAGGGCCAGCGCCATGAAGGCAACGGCGAGTACGCCTTGTGGAATGTGCTTGCTCATTGGAGGTCCTCGCTGGCAGGTTCACATTCAGCACGCTTACGCTCGCCGAGCGTGGTTGAGGCGCACCGCTCGAGCGTACCGTCGCGGCTCGACCTCGGGTCCCACCGGTCTTTCGGAACCCGAAAGTTGAGGAAAACGTTCAGCAAGCTGGCCGTTGGAGATCGGTTCGAACGCCGATACATTGTTGAATCATAAGAACCTCGGGGCGTAGCGCAGCCCGGTAGCGCGTCTGGTTTGGGACCAGAAGGTCCCGGGTTCAAATCCCGGCGCCCCGACTTCCCAACTCGTTACAGCACAACCCCAAACCTCGCCCGAGCCGCGAGCGAGGTTTCCATTTCGGCCTGGTTGTCGGCTCGATTGGTCTCGGAAAGGGGGCCGCGTACATCATTGGCAGGCTCGGAGAATGAGTCCGCCGATTATGACAGCCCCAAGACACCCAACATCATGCACGGGATGACAGATAAGACTTTTGGGAAAAGGCTATGAAGCGCGGCGGGACGCTGACGGCCTCACGAATCGAGGCGATTCCTTTCAGGGGGAGGGTCTCCAACACCGCGCCCGGGTCGGCTTCGAGCCTGCGCAGTGTTTCCCAACCGAAGGCGGGGAGATTTTTTCCGTGAAGCTTAAGAAAACACCGGCCCCAGACGAGGCCGCAGACGACGGCGAGCGCGACGCCGAGGAGGACGCCGCGCCGTGGCGCGGCTAGAGTGTCCTGCCCCTGTTCTTCGGACCAGTGGTTATGCGACAGCCACCGGTCTCTGTCGGCCGTGCGTGGATGATTCCTCCCGGTGATCGGTGCGGTAGCCTCGACGGCCGCTCAGAACGGCACTGATAGTCCGAGCGCAAACCGGCCCGAGCCGTTCGGTCTGAGACTGAGACGCGCCGGCAGCGGGGCGCTCTTCCAGTGTTCGCCGCCGACCAGCCCTCCCACAATCGCGCCCGCTAGAGCGCCGGGCACCGCGACCAACAGAAATGGACCGCACGTGTTCTCCCCTCCGACCTCACATCGATCCGCCTGACCAATGATGAGCCCGGTTGCGGCACCGACCAAAGCCCCGAGGCCGAAGCCGATGGCGACGCACGTGCCCCGGCGACCCCTGGCTGCAGGAGCGCGGCCCATCCTAAAATAGCAAATACTTGACGTTCGGAGCACCAGTAGGGTACTTTTTAGCCTAAATGAGCTCTGAACGTCAAGTTCAATTCGACGGGGAAGGCTTTCTCGCGAAGCACCCAGTCTTCGGCCTCCGCGACCTCGCCGAAGCGATGGGTGCTCGGAAGACGTCCGCGCTCTACTCCTGGGTGAAATACCACGTCGCCACCGGCCGTCTCCGACAAGTTGAGCGGGGTCTCTATGCCCCGGTCCCACCTGGTGTCGACGGGCGGGCGTTCGCGCCCGATGCCTTCCTCGTTGGGGTCACCGCGCGCGAGGACAGCGTGTTTGCCTATCACAGCGCCCTGCAGCTGCTCGGAGCTGCCCATTCGGTATTTCATGCCGTGGCGGTGTTCACCAGTCGCCGCCGTCGACCACTGCGCGTGGGCAACGTGCGGGTCGAGTTCGCCTCCCACCCCGCGCCGTTCGTGCAGCGTCGCGCGGTCGGGCTAGGCGTGCGCGAGGTCCGCTACCGAGACCGCGCCCTGAGAGCCACCGGCCCCGAGCGGACGCTCGTGGAGGGGTTCCGGAAACCTCAGCTGGTCGGTGGGCTCGAGGAACTGATCCAATCGGCTGGGGGCTTCTCATCGCTCGATCTCGATCTGCTCCGGGCGGTGTTGAAGGCGTACAACCAGAAGGCCCTCTGGGGGGCCGTCGGGTGGTTTCTCGAACAGTACCACCGGACGTTCCGCGTGCCTGAGGAGTACCTCCGCACACTGGAGCGTGGGCGGCCGACCTCGCCCCACTACCTCCCACGTCGGCAGCGCGGGAAAGGAGGCGTGTTCGTGAGTCGGTGGAATCTCGTGCTACCGGAGCCGGTCGTGTCGCTTCGGGAACCAAACGAATCTTGATCGAGATGACCTGACGCGACTCGCTGCTGAGCAAGGCTTTCAGGTCGCGGCGCTCGAGAAAGTGATCCGGCTCGGCGACCTGCTCGCGGAATTCCCGCGAAATCCGCTGCCGTCGCGCACCTTCACGTTTCGGCCGGCCGACGTGAAGACCGGACGGGTGAAGCTCGGAAAGTCGCAGAGCGAGTTCGCTCTGATGATCGGCGTGAGCGTGGCGACGCTGCGCAACTGGGAGCAGCGGTGCCGGAAGGGCCAGCGCGCGCCCTGCTGCGCGTCGCGTCCCACAATCCGCGCGCAGTTGTGGCTGCGTTGCAACGCGGCGCAGCCTGACGAAATACGTCAGAGTTATCAAGCCGGAAGAGAAGGGGTCGGACGTGAACCTCGCCACTCACCTGCTGCGAGACGGCTTCCGGAAGGAGTACCAAGCTGCGGTGCTAGTCACGAACGACTCCGATCTCCTTGAGCCAGTGCGAATGGTCCGCAAGGAGCTGGGGCTCGTTGTCGGGATTCTCAATCCTCACAGGAAAGCCAGTCGGGTTCTCGCACGAGAAGCCTTAGCAAATCCGCCCCGCCGCCTTGCAGGCGTCGCAGTTACCCGCGTCGCTAAAGGACGTCCACGGCGTCATTACGAAGCCCGCGGTGTGGTGAGAGCACGCGTATGTCGTGACGCGTCGTGACCCCCTGTACGTGCATTAGGTGGTCGTGTGATGGCACGAAGCCACTGCCTAGACGTGCTTGAGCCGTCAAGACAGACACTACTTTGGCGGCCGTCGCAGCGGCGAACGCGCAGGCGGTGCCCGCTGGGCGACCCGCCGTTGACCCGGATGCTCCGAGGCGCTCAGAGCGTCACCCGGAACCGCTCCCACTGCGCTTTCTGCTCGCTCAGGAAGGCGACGAAGCGCGGATCGGTTCGGATGTTGTTCAGGAACGGATCGCTTACGAACAGCGGATAGCAGGGCATCCCGCCATCGGCCACCCGATGGAGCCACTGGACGGCCGAATCCGGCCGGTGCAGGAGTGCGTACGCCAGGGCGACGTGGTACCCGGCGTGATGAAAGTGGACGTATCCCTTCCCCTTAGCGACGGCGGTCTCGATGTCCCTCTCCGCTCGACGCCGATCACCCGTGATAGCGAACCAAACGGCGCGCGCGCTCGTCACCACGCCGCCCCGGTCCTCGGGATGAGCGCTCAGGTATCGCTGCACCAGGGCATAGGCTTCGTCGCTCCTGCCGAGGTGCAGTAGGACCAGGGCCGTCTCGTAGGTCCACAATGGTCGGTTGGACTCGCGAGGTACCTGGCGCAGGACTCCCAAGGCCTCCGCGTAGTGCCCTTGATACGCGCGCACTTCCGCGATACGTCGCAGGGCGTTGTCATCGCGCGGCGAGATCGCGAGGGTCTTTTGCAGTTCCGCGATCGCATCGTCCAGCAGCCCGATGTGCAGGTAGATATTGCCCAGCTGCTGATGAGCGCGATCCAGGTTCGGGTTCAGGGCGAGGGCGCGCCGGTCCTCACGGATCGCACGCTCGTGGGCGAACCCGCCGATCGTCCCCCACAGCAAGGTGGCCTGCGCTTGATGGGCTTCTGCGAGATCGGGGTCGAGTCGCAGCGCCTTCTCGGCCGCGACTTGGGCTCGTTCCAGCGCCGAGGTGTCGTCCGGCGCGAACTGCGACACGCGGACCGAGTAGGCGCGCGCCAGCTCCGCCTGGGCGGCGGCGAACTTGGGATCGAGCGCGACGGCGCGCTCGAACAGCGTCGTGGCCACCGAATCGTCCTCTCGGCTCTCGTGCCGGACCCTAATCTTGCCCTGCAGATACAGGTTGTAGGCCTCGAGGTTGGCGGTCGGCGGCACGGGCGCGTTTCCCGTCCGCTCGAAACGTCCCCGCCAGCCACCGACATTGAAACCGATGAGCAACGTCAGGGCCGCGGCCGCGGGGAGACCCGCGAGCGCGAGGATGGCGGCCCGTGCCACGCGCCGCTCCCCCGGTGAGGGGGAGGGGACAGGAGTCGAGGCTGCCCGCTCTGCGCCACCAGGCTCAGCGAACGCGATCGGCGCCGCGACCACTTCCCGCTCGCGCACGGCGGCAAGCAGTGCCTGGGTCTCGGGCGAGGGCCGCACCTCGAGTTCCTGGGCGAGCCGCCGGGAGTAGTCCTCGTAGGCCTGCACGGCGCCCGCGCGGTCGCCCCGCCGGTCCAGGATGCCGATCAGCTGCTGCATGAGGGCTTCGTCTAGCGGTGCCAGCCGCAGGCCGCGCTCAGCCCACTGTGCCGCTGCGGCCACGTCCCCGACCTCCGTCGCGCGCTCGACCAGTGCGCGTGCGCCCCCTACTGCGGCCGACTGCAGCCGCGCGCGCTCTGCGTCCAGCCAGCGCTCGAACTCCGGGGCCCCTGAGATGAAGAACCCCTCGAGAAGCTCGCCTCGGTACAGCTCGAGCGCCTCATCCCACCGTCCGCCGGCGATCGCCTGATCAAAGGCATCCGCGTCGCACTGAAAGTGCTCGAAGTCCAAGCCGATTTCGTCATCGCCGCGGCTGGTGATGACGGCACCCAGGCTGCCGCGGATCACGCGCAGCGCCTGGCGCAGCGCCGCACGGGCGTGCTGTTGATCGAGTTCCGGCCAGAAGAGAGTGACGATCGCGTCGCGGCGGTGGAGACCGCGCGCGGCGGTCAGGGCGAGGTAGGCGAGGAGCGCGAGCCGCCGCGGCTGCGCCAGCAGGGCGTGCACCTCGCGACCCTCGGCGTTCGTGAGGCTCACGGGTCCCAACGTCTGGAACACGATCGAAGCAGCCATGCACAGGGGCCCCGGTGCTCGGATCCGCACAGCCGTCACGGTTGCGTCACGAAGCCGTGCTCGTCCCGCCCGATATTCGGACGCTGGAACATAGGCCGGGGGTCGCGGGGCAGCAATCGCGCGGCAGCGGCAGGCAAGGACCTTCGCGGGAGGCGTACGATGAAAGCAAAGAAGAGGCTCACTGGAGTGGCGGCGTTCGCAGCGCTCGCCCTGGCCTGCAATCTCGACCAGGGGCCGGTTGCTCTGCGCGTCTCGATCAGCGCCGATCAAGTCGCGGAAGCCGCTGCTCGTTTCGTGTGCGACGTCGACGGAGCGACTTGGGAAGGGGATCCCGATGCGGCGGTTCTGCACGATCTCACGCCGAGCGCTGTCATGCGGGTCGCGTTCAACTACGGAAACCGGAACAACGCGACGCGGAACGCGATCACGGGCCAGCTTACAGGGCCGGGCATAGACATGAGCTGCAAGCTGGCACAGGGAACGCATGCGCCGTTCGTGGCGGCCCCCTATCCCGGAGTGCCGCCGCTGCTGGCGGGTCTCGCCAGGGGGGAATGGGACGCGGCCTTCGCCTTCGACCAGACTCTTGAGCCGTCCGGCATCACGGCGGCCATTCCGCACATCGGTGTGGAGAACACCTATCTCGTCCGCGGCGACGCTCCCTTTCAGAAGGTCGCGGACGTCGATGCCCCTGGCGTCCGGATCTCGGTCGCCCAGGGAAACTCTCCTGACATCTATCTCAGCCGCACCCTCAAGTACGCGACGCTCGTGCGCGCGCCCACGACCGACTCGGCGCGTGCGTTGTTGCGCACGGGTCAAGTGGATGTCTATGCCGGGGGCCGCTCGGGGACGACTGCTTTCATTGCGTGCTGCTTTCCTACCGGGCGTCTGCTGCCCGACGACTTCCTGATCGCCAACCTTGCCATTGTGGTTCCGGACACGGCGGAGGCCCACAGCGGCGAAGGGCTGCAATACGTCGACGAGTTCGTTGACTGGGCGAAGACGTCGGGCCTCGTTCATGTGGCTATCGTCCGTGCCGGACTGATCGGCAACCTTATTCCTCCGGCGCCTCCACCCGAGCAGCGGATCGCTTTTCTCCAGCACCACGTCGCCCGTCTGGTGGCGAACGGTGTGCTCAACCGCGGTCAAGGCAACGCGCTAGCGGTCAAGCTCCAAGGTGCGGTGGAGAAACTGGCTGCCGGGGAGACCGAGCCGGCGATGAACAAGCTCGGGGGGTTCATCAATCAGGTGGAGGCGTTCCGTGCTGCCGGCATGTTGTCGGAAGAGGAGAGCGCCTCGCTCCTTGTCATCGCGCGGGACGTCGTGAACAGGCCGACCACCTGACAATCCGAGGGAGAATCGGCGACGCGCGCGTCGGGGCGGGGATCCGCCTCGACACCTCACGGCTCAGAGCGTCGCCCGCCACCGCTCCCACTGGGTCTTCTGCTCGCGCACGAACGAGATGAACCCAGAATCGCCGCGGACGTTATCGAGATTCCGATCGCTCGCGAATAGCGGGTAGCACGGCCAGCCCTCTGCCGCCACTCGGCGTAGCCACTCTACGGAGGCACGCGGCTGCCGGAGTACTGCATATGTCGAGGCGATGCCGTATTCCGTGTGGTGAAAGTGGACGAATCCTCTTCCCTTTTCTACGGCCGATTGGATATCGGCCTCCGCCCGGCGCGCGTCACCCTGCGTCGCGAACAGGATGGCGCGCAGACCGGTCATCAGGCCGCCGCGGTCTTCCGGATGGTCGTGTAGGTAGCGTTCGATCAGCGCCGAGGCGTCGCCATTCCTTCCGAGCTGGATGAGCGCCCACGTCGCGTCCCAATTCCAGAAGGCCGGGTTGTATTCCGGGGGAACCGTTCGGAGGATCCTGAATCCCTCCTCGTATCGCCCCTGCAACAGCTGGGTCTCAGCGATGCGCTCCTGCGCCATCCAGTCGCCGGGATCGATCGCGAGCGTCTTACGCAGCTCCTCGAGGGCCTTGTCGAGCAGCCCGATATGCGTGTAGACCATGGCTAGATGATGGTGCGCGGCGTCCAGGTTGGGGCTGAGCTCGACGGCGCGCCGGTCTTCCTGGATCGCCCGCTCATGGGCGAACTGTTTCGTCGCACCCCACAGCAGATTGGCCCTGGCGAAGTGGGCCTCCGCGAGATCCGGGTTCAGCTGGAGGGCTTTCTCCGTGGCCAAGAAGGCTCCCTCTAGGGCCGCTGAGTCTCGAGGCGCGAATTGGGCGACCCTCAGCGTGTACGCGCGCGCCAGCCACGCGTGGGCGACGGCAAACGACGGATCGAGCGCCACCGCCCGTTGCAGCAGTGCGATCGCGATGGAGTCATCCTCCCGCGTCTCGTGTCGCACACGGATCTTCCCGCGCAAGAAGAGGTCGTAGGCCTCGAGATTGCTGGTCGGCGGTGTGCGGAGGCCCTGCGCCTCTGCGGCGGTCACGGGTAGTTTCAGGGCCGAGAGCACGCCGCGCGCCGCCGCGTCCTGAATGGCAAAGCGGTTCTGCGTCAAGTCCTCGAACCGATCAGCCCAGAGCTGGCGACCGGATGCTGCGTCGAGCAACTCCAGGTCCACCCGGAACCGATCCCCCGAGCGCTGGATGCCTCCTTCGAGCAGCGCGTCCACGTGCAACGACTCGCCGATAGCCCGTGCGGGGAGTGCCGTGGCCCTGAACGACATGACCGACCGCTTGGAGATCACCCGGAGGGTCCGAATCCGCCCGAGGTCGGTGATGAGCGCCGTCGTCATTCCGTCGGCGAAGGAGTCCTGCGACGAGTCGCCCGAAAGGTTGTCGAGCGGCAGCACCGCGACGGAACGGCGCCAGGTTCGGCCGCTCTCGGCCGAGGCGCCCCGCCGCCAACCGCCAACATTGACGCCGATGAGCAGGGCCAGGGCCGCGGCTGCTGGCAGACCCGCGGCGAGCGCAATCTTCGCTCCTCGGCTCCGGCGCCCGCGCCCTTCTGCCTTCGGCTCGAGGTTGGGCGCGGCGAGCGCCTGCGCGAACTCGGCCGCACGGGCGTAGCGATCCGCGGGCACCTTCGCCAACGCCTTCAGCACAGCGCGCTCGACTCCCGCGGATACGCTGTCCCGCACTGTCCGGATGGGCGCGACGGGATCGACGGCGTGCCGGGCCAGGATCGCTTGCGCCGTGGGGCCGGTAAACGGCGGCGTGCCGGCGAGCATCTCGTACACCACGCAGCCGAGGGCGTACAGATCGCTCCGGCCGTCCACTTCCCCCTCCTCCGCCCCCTGCTCGGGGCTCATGTACGCTGGGGTCCCCAGAGCGATGCCCGTCTCGGTGAGCCGTTCGCTCCCCGCACCAGTGATCGCGCGCGCGATCCCGAAGTCCGCGACGATGGCGCGGCCGTCGGCGAGCAGGATGTTCTCCGGCTTGATGTCCCGGTGCACCACGCCCAGGCCGTGGGCGTAGCCCAGCGCGTCGGCCACGTCGCCCCCAATGCGAAGCGCGTCAGCGATCGGCAGCTGCGCCTCGCGGTCGAGACGATCCCGGAGTGACTCGCCCACGACGTAGGGCATGACGAAGTAGAGCAGGCCGTCGGCCTCGCCCGAGTCGTGCAGCGCCACGATGTGTGGGTGGTCGAGCTGGGCCGCGAACTGAATCTCGCGCAGGAAGCGTTCCGGCCCCACTGCAGCCACGAGCTCGGGGTGCAGCACCTTCAGCGCAACAGGCCGGTCGTGCCTCACGTCATGGGCTGTGAAGACTGTGGCCGTCCGCCCCCGGGCTAGCTCGCGCTCGATCCGATAGCGGCCGGCGAGCCCGGCCTGCAGGCGCGCCAGCAGGTCCACTGCGGGCAGGGGGACGGCGGGCGCCGCCCGTTCTCTCGCCCGGACGGCCGCGATGAGCCCCTGCGTCTCGGCAGCGGGTTCCGCCGCATAATCCTCGGCGAGCCTGCGCCTGAACGCCTCGTAGGCCTCGAGCGCGCCGGCGCGATCGCCGTGATGGTCGAGCAGACTGATCAACCGGCGCACGAGCGCCTCGTCATTCGGCGCGAGCCCAACGGCTCGGCGGGCCCAGTGCGCGGCCGTCGTGAGATTGCCCCGCGACTCGCACCGCTCGACCAGTGCCCGCGCCGCCTGCGCTGCTGCGTCTCGCAATGGGGCGCGCGCGCTCTCGAGCCAGCGCTCGAAGTCGGGTGCGTCCGAGATGAAGAACCCGTCCAGGAGAGGACCGCGGTACAGGTTCATGGCCTCTAGGTATTCACCCGCGTCGACAGCGCGCTCGAAGGCCGCGACATCCGACCACAGCTGCTCGCAGTCCAGGCCCACGTCCTCATCGCCGCGGCTGACCACAACGCCCGAGCCGAGGGTGGTGCGAAGCACGCGGAGAGCCTGACGCAGCGCTGTGCGCGCGTGCTCCTGGTCGAGCTCGGGCCAGAAGAGCGCCAGTAGGCTGTCGCGGCGGTGGAAGCCGGGAGGTGTGGCGGCGGCAAGGTAGGCAAGGAGGGCGAAGCGCCGAGGCTGTCCGAGGAGCGTCCGCACCTCGCGCCCGTCGGCACCGGTGAGGCTCAGTCTCCCGAGCATGCGGAGCTCGATCATGCGAGGCCTTTTTGTAGCGCACGCGGCGTCGTCCAGAGGTCCACGCACCCGTGGGGGCGCCGTGACGGCCGGCGTCACGATCGCGTCACAGGGACGCTACGCCGCTCCCCTAAACTGGGTCCGCAATCCAAACGTAGCCCGGTGACAAGGGCGTGGCAATTACTCACTCGCAGGAGACGGACGATGAGAGCAACCAATGGAACAATCGCGCGGCTGGCGCTGCTCGGAGCCCTGGCAGTCGCATGCAATCACGACAACCGGCCGGTTGGTCCCGTAGTCAAGGTCACCGCTCACGACGTCGCGGGGGACCGGCTCGCATACGGACTGTGGACGGAGCCCCGCAACCTCGGTCCCGTGATCAACACCGCCTTCATCGACGGGGATCCCGCGATCTCGAAAGACGGACTCAGCTTGTACATCAGCACTGATCGTCCCGGAGGCTTGGGCGATCTCGACATCTGGGTCTCGCAGCGCGCGAGCGTGGATGACCCGTGGGGCCCACCGCAGCCGCTGGGCCCGAACGTGAATTCCGACGCAGCCGACCTGGCGCCTGCGTTCTCACCCGATGGACACTGGATGTACTTCGGCAGTCTCCGCACCGGCGGGTGTGGTGGCGCTGACATCTACGTCTCCCACCGCCACGACGCGAAGGACGACTTCGGCTGGGAACCGGCTGTCAACCTCGGATGCGTCGTGAACACCGCTTCGGACGAGCTTTTCCCCACCTTCTTCGAAGACGAAGCGTTGGGGACGACGACTCTCTACTACGCCAGCAACCGGCCGGGGGGTCGCGGTGATTTCGACATCTACGTGAGCCCCCGCGGCGACGAGGATGGTGCGTTTGGTCCGGGCGCGTTGGTTGCCGAGCTCAGCAGCTCGGGTCGCGACTCACGCACGGCGATTCGGCGCGACGGGCTCGAGATCTTCCTAGCCTCGGACCGGCCGGGCGGGCTCGGCGACCGGGATCTCTACGTGGCGACTCGCGCCAGGACTCTCGATGCGTGGTCCACGCCAGTTAACCTCGGGCCGGTGGTCAACAGCGCGGCCCGCGACGGCGCCCCGGCGCTCTCCTTCGACGGCACGACGCTCTACTTCTTCTCCCGACGCCTCGGCGGGTTCGGCGCGAGCGACCTCTACGTGACGACGCGGCAGCAAATCGACCGGTAGCCCGGTATTGACGCTCACGGGAGGCAGGACGTGAGAGCCACGATCGCAAGGCTCGTGGAGCTGCGGCTCGGTTCGCAGGTCGCTCGGTTTGTGGGCGAGGGCGATCGGTCTGGGGGTTTGGCGGTCGCGGTGCGGAGAGGGGGGGATGAGCCACGACTGTCGAGGGGCCAGCGGGGCCCCGACAAGGACGGAGGAAACATGAAACCGATCACCCATCACCAGTGGCTGCTCGTTCCCGCTGCTCTAGTGCTCATGCTGGCCGCAGGATACAGCGACTCAACCGGGCCGAGCACCGGCGCGGTCCGAGTGACCGTCACGACCACCGGGACGGAGCTCGATACGAACGGCTATAGCGTCTCCGTTGATGGCGGGGCGGGGCGCGACATCTCAGTGAACGGTACGATGACGCTTGCTGGGCTCAGCGCTGGCAGTCACAGCGTTCTTCTCGCCGGGCTTGCTTCGAACTGCGGCATAGTGGCGGCGTCGAACCCTCGGACGGCACACGTGGTCGCCGGCGCCACAGCCCAGGTCGCCTTCTCGGTCGCCTGCATCGCGACGACAGGCAGCCTGACCGTCACGATCAGCACCACAGGGACGGACCTCGACCCGGACGGCTACAGCCTAAGCGTGGACGGCGGTGTGGGACAGGCCGTCGCCGTGAACGGCGCGGTGACCGCCTCACCGGTGAGGAGGCGGACGATGAGAGCTGAGCCGTCACCGCCAGGGGTGACGCGACCGTCGCCAAGGGGTGACGCGTCCGGCTCACACTGGCACCGTCAACCGTGAAGGCACGGCTGATTTCCCTAGCAATTGACCAACAGGAGGTGTCCGATGAAACCGATCCAGAGAATCACGCTGCTCTGCGCGCTGGCGGCTCTGACTTCTGCGTGCGATTCGGATAAGCGCCTCGTAGGTCCTGGCGCATCGCAGCGCTTGATGGCCGACGCGACAAATGACGCCGGTGGCGTCCCGTTCACCGAAGGGCTCGCGAGTCCTGCATGGCAGGAGACAGCGCGCACCTTCATCATGCAGTCCAAGCTGTCCGCCAACTCCGCGGCTGCGACGCGCGTCTACGCCTATCTCAGTGTGGCGCAGCATGACGCGGTGGTGCGCGCTGAGGACGCCATCGGCGAGAAAGAGTCCGAGACAGAGGCAACGCTCGGAAACGGTCTCGGGCCTGACGGTCGCAGCCGGCTCGAAACAGACCGCGGGGCGGTTGCGGGCGCGTCCGTCGCCGTGCTGACGTACTTCGATCCGGCAGACGCGCAGCTCTTCGAGGACAAGGTCCGGGGGCAGGCGAGTGCGGGACCGGGCCAGCCGCATCCCGACTTCGCTCGGGGAGAGGCAGTGGGCCGGCAGGTGGGCGCGGAGGCGATCGCGCGGGCCCAGACTGACGGCTTCGACCTCCACTGGACCGGCACGGTGCCGGTCGGGCCGGGTCTGTGGTTCAGTAGCGCGAAGCCCCCTCAACCACCTGCCAACGCACAGCTCCCAGGGATGCGGCCGTTCTTCCTGATGTCCCCCGATCAGTTCCGGCCGGCCCCGCCGCCCGCCTTCAGTTCGCCGGCCTACCTCACCGCGCTCGCCGAGGTGCGGCACATCTCGGACACCCGCACGGCCAAGCAGATTGCCATCGCCCTATTCTGGGCGAGGGGCGCTGGCACCAGCAGCATCGGGGGGCTGTGGAACACGATTGCCAGCGGTTGGATCGAGCAGAGCTGGCTGCGCGAGCGCGAGGCGACGCACGTGTTCGCGCTGCTCGACGCGGCCATGATGGACGCGGCGATCGGCTGCTGGGACGCGAAGCTCACGTACTGGTTCATCCGTCCTCCCCAGGCCGACCCCGCCATCACGCTCATCCCCGCGATCGGTCTGCCCAACCACCCGTCGTACCCGTCCGCACACAGCTGCTATTGCGGTGCGGCCGCCGGGATCCTGAGCGCGTTCTTCCCGGCGAAAACCGATAGCCTCGAAGCGATGGTGACAGAAGCTGGGCTCGCGCGGATTTACGCCGGCATTCACTACCGGTTCGACGTTGAGACGGGGGCGCAACTCGGCCGTCAGGTTGCTCGGTTCGCCCGTGAGGTCGATCGGTTTGGGGGTTTGGCGGTGACGGCGCGATGAGAGGGGATGAACTAAGCCTCAAGGAGGAAGGCATGAAACCGATCACTCATCACCGGTGGCTGCTCGTTTTCGGCACGCTGGTGTTCGTGCTGGCAGGGGGATGCAACGACTCGATTGGCCCCCAGATCGGCGCGGTCGAGGTGACCGTCAGGACCACCGGGGCCGATCTCGATACGAACGGCTACAGCGTCGCGATCGATGGCGGAGCCCTGCGCGTCATTTCAGTGAACGATACCATGACTCTTGCTGGGCTCAGCGCTGGCGGGCACAGCGTTCTTCTCGGTGGCCTAGCTTCTAACTGCGGCACATTTGGGGCGGCCAACCCGCGCCCTGTGGACGTCGTGGCTGGCAATACCGCCCAGGTCGCGTTCTCGGTCACGTGCGTCGCGACCACGGGTAGCCTCGTGGTCACGCTCGCCACAACGGGTCAGGATTGGAACCCGAATGGTTACGGCGTCAGCGTGGACAGCGGGGCGGGGCAGGTCGTCGCGGTGAATGGTGCAATGACCGTCTCCCGCCTGAGCGCCGGTGGCCACAGCGTCGCCCTCGCGGGCGTAATGACGAATTGCGTGGTGAGCGGCGCCAACCCACGCCCTGTGACGGTTGCCATCGGCGTTGCGACGTCGGTGGCATTCGACATCACCTGCGTGCGGGCCGACCTGATCGCCTTCGCAGCCGGGGATGGCTACATATATGTCGTCAAATCCAATGGCACGGGCCTGACGCGCCTGACCGGCGGCTGGCAACCTGCTTGGTCCCCGGATGGGGCAAGGATCGCCTTCACGAGAAGCGACGCCGTCTACGTAATGAAGGCCGACGGCACGGGCGTCACCCGGCTCACCACCGACACCGCATTGGACGGGGCTCCAGCATGGTCACCCGACGGCACGAGGATCGCCTTCGAGAGCACCCGGGACGGCAACTTCGAGATCTACGTGATGAACGCAAACGGCTCGAATCCCATTCGATTGACGAACGACCCGGCGTTTGACGGCGAGCCGGCCTGGTCTCCCGACGGCAGCAAGATCGCCTTTGTGAGTGAGCGCAGCGGCTTGGACCGAATCTACGTGATGAACGCCAACGGCTCGGGGCTCATCCAGCTCACGAACAACTCTCAGCTGACAGTGGACGTCGGGCCCGCATGGTCCCCGGACGGTGGGACGCTGGCGTTCTCACGTGGCTTCTGCGACACCTACGACGACTTTGGGGATTGCAACGGCTTTTTCGACTACTTCGCCTACGTCATACACGCCGACGGCTCCGGTATGTACGGACTTCCCTATATCCCGGGAGGTAATAACGTCGACCCGCCGCCCCCCGCTCCTCATGAGCACTCGGCCTGGTCGCCGGACGGCAGAAAGATCGCCGTCGGGTACGGCGGCTCGGTGTACATCCTCAACGCCGACGGTAGCGGTCTGGCATCAAAGCTCACGGATGGGTTCTGGCCCGCCTGGAAGCCCTCGGCATCTGCGGCAAGCGTCGCGGCGCCCCGTGTGAGAGGAGAGTGACGTACGGAGAGAAGCACCAGGGCGCCCGCGCCGGCGCGGGCATCGTGTGTCGTGGCGGCTCGCAACCAAAGCGTTAGCGTGTCCGCTATGTCCCTACGCCGGTGGCGTGTGCCTTGTCGCTCGCTCGTGCCGCCGATCGCCGTCCTCCTCGTCGGCGCGAGCCGAGCGGTTGCCCAGGCCGCTGCTCCGCCCCGTGCTTCCGCTTCGGGTGGCTGGCTATCTCCAGCCACGCGAGACGTACCAGACTGGGGTTGACCTGATGGGGACCATCCACCGCGCTCGCTTGATCGTCGACGGCGCCATCTGAGGTGGCTTGTCGTCACGCGGGGAGATGGCGAGCGTCTTCCGAAGCTCCTCGATCGCTTTGTCCAGCAGCCCGATGTGGAGGTAGATGTTGCCCAGTCGGTGGTGCGCGTCATCCAGGTTCGGGTTGAGGGCTACGGCGCGCCGGTTCCGCGATCGCCCGCTCGTGGGCGAACCGGCCGAGAGATCCCTACAGCAGGATGCCTTGGGCGTGGTGGGCCTCCGCGAGGGGCGACGGATCGCCTCGCCCTGGGAGGAGGCGTACGATGAACGCAAAGAGAACATTCGCTGCAACGGCTAGAAGCTATAGCGCGCGGCGACTTCGATCTGGTAATACGAGTATAGGTTCTGCGAACTGTAAGGAAGGAACGCGCGATCGAAGTTAAAGATCGGCTGCTGGGCAGCCGGCCCCGGGGCCTGCGTGAGCAGTGCGGTGTTGGGGATCTTGAGCAGTCCCCAGTTCTTGTTCACGAGGTTCAGGAGGTTGAAGATGTCGACCTGGAGCGTTAGCGTGTGCCCGTGGCGGGCCGGCAGCGACTGGCGGATCGAGAGATTCGTCGTGTTGCGCCACGGACTGCGGCAGCTGTTCCGCTCCATGATCCTGCCGCGCTGAACGTTGACGCACGGCGTATCGCGCAGAAACTTGTCGAACGCCGCTTGCTGGGTGGCAACGGTCGCTGCGTCGCCGCTGAACCGGATTTCGAGGGTGTCGTAGGTGCTCTTGGGAATGTAGACGGGGTCGTTCTGGTTCGTCCCATCGGCGTTTAAGTCCCCCGTGCGCGGATCGCCGTTCGCGAAGTAGGTGTAGGGAAGCCCCGCTTCCCCGATATAGACGAGGGATACGTCAGTCGTCCACCGCTTCCAAGGGAAGGTGTACGTGGCGCTAAACACCACGCGCTGGGGCTGGTCATAGCCGGAAACGCCCAGGTTCTCGCGCAGCTCGTCGCCCGCAAGCGCCCGCCCAGACTGCCAGTTGTCATAGGCGCCGACCGCTTGGAGAGTCTGGACGTCGCGTACGCGCGAGTAGTTGAAGGCGGCACTGGCCTCGAGGCTGTGAGAGAAACGCTTCTGCATTTGCCCCGTGAGGCTGTAGGAGTAGTTGCTCGACTGATTGGTCAACTCGATCACCTGTTTCGGGAACCCCGGCGAGATCAGGGTCGGCGTTGCTACGCCGGTGTTGTCGAACGTGCCGTACATCGTGCGGCCATGGGGATCGACGCCGATCCGCCCCGCAAGATTGCGGTCCGCGTAGAAGAAGTCGTCGAGGTTCCTCGTATAGAGTCCTTCCACCGTGGCCACGAGGCCCCAGGGAAGGCGGCGGTCGTAACCGAGCGAAGCGCGGAGGGTCTCCGGGAACTTGAGCTCGGGGTCCAGAAAGGTGACGACGGGTTTCGCACTGGAGCCCGACCTGCTCGCACAGACGAGCGGCGGGTTGGCAGACGCGGGATCGAAGGGCGGCGGGTTGCCGTTGCAGGTGAGGACGCCAAGCCCCTTGCCGAAGTTGGCGTAGGCGCTGAGCAGCCAGGCGAGCGGGGGCCGCCCGACGAACACGCCGGCGCCCCCGCGAATCTGATTTTGCTGGTCCCCGGTCACATCCCAGTTGAAGCCGACCCGAGGCGACCACTGCGGATGACCCGTCGGGACGGCGTCGGTGCGCCGGCCGAACGCCGCATCCACCGCGCTGTCGTAGGGAGGCCGGTTGATCAAGATCGGCACGTCGACACGCAAGCCGTACGTCAGCGACCAGCGCGGGGAGACCTGCCATTGATCCCCGGCGTACACCCCCACCTGGACTCCTCGCAGTGTTGCGTCCGCTCCGCCCAGGTCTCTGGCGACGCTGTAGGACTGCGCGCTGTCGCGTTGCAGCGAGTCGAGACTCGAGAATGTCCAGGTGCCATACGAGCCTTTGAGCTGGAGCAGGCGCACTCGGTAGGACTCGACCCTCGCCCCGACGCTGACGCGGTGGGCGCCGATCGGGAACGTGAAGGCATCTGCGATGTCGTAGACCACCTGATCCGTCAGATTTCCCTGGGCGAACTCGACCGCCCCCGCTTGGAGCCTGGTAGGGGTCCCGGGCGCGCTCGGGTTCGGTACGACGACCTGGATCAGCGGCTGGTTCACGTCGGGCGTTATTCTCAGCGGCTGGGTGCGGTAGCCGAGGGTCAGCTCGTTGTCGGTGCCGTCACGGAAATACGTATATAGCCGGGCGACGGCCACGTGCTTGACGGCAAGCTGGTGCCGCTGCACGGAAGACAGTGGAAAGCAGGACGGCGTGAAGCACATGGTGGCGACCGGTGTCTCCGGCCGCGACAGCGCTCCGCTATCCGCTCGGGTGTAGTTGTAGCGCAAGACCAGCCGGCTGTCCCATGCAGGGAGCGCGATGTCCACCCGCGCGAAGAGGTTGCCGGCCGGATCGTGGGTGTCCACCAACCCGCCCGTGCCTGCCTGGAGACCCTTGGCGGCGAGAACCTGAGCAAACCGGGTGATGTCGGCGGTGTCCGCAGGCAACGGGGTCTGGCTGGAGGCGCTTTGCCCGACGTACGGGCCGTTCGCGGGAGCCGTGCGCTGCTGAAACTCGGACGCGAGGAAAAAATGGACCCTGTCGCGCACGATCGGGCCGCCAAGTGAGAGGCCGGTCTGTGACTGGTACGACGACGAACCTTGGAACGAGCCGTTACGGGCGAGCTGATCGCTCCGAGCGTAGAAGAACGCCGTTCCGTGAAGGTCGTTGGTGCCGCTCTTGGTGACGGCGTTGATCAGCGTACCCGCGAAGTCGCCCAGTGAGACCGCGTACGGCGACAAGACAATCTGGTACTCCTTCACCGCTTCGATCGAGATTGCCTTTGCTCCGTAGACCGCGCCGTTCAACCTGCCGTACACGCCCAGCTCGCTCGCTCCGTCGATCAGGAAGTTGTTGAAGCGCTGGTTCACCCCACCGCCGGAGAGGCCGTTCGCGGTGGACACCTGGGGGGCGAGCGCCACGAAGCCGTAGAGATCCCGATTCGGCGTCGGCAGCCGACGGAGCGCCGAATCCGACACGATTGTCGCGACGCCGATGTGGGAAGTGGAGAACGCCGCATCGGTGTTGCCAGCCACGACAACAGGCGTGAGGACTGCGGCCTCGGGCTCGAGCCGGACATCCAGCCGCAGGTCTTGTCCGAGGCTGAGGAAGACATTCTCGCGCGTCTGCGTCGCGAAGCCGATGCGCCGTATGACGACCGCGTAGGGTCCACCGACCTCCAGCCCCTGGACGAGATAGCGGCCGGCGTCGCGCGTCGCACTCGTCGTCACCACGCCCGTGATGCGGTTGATGACTTGGACTTGGGCGGACTCAATGCCGCGGCCGCTATCGTCGGTGACGGTCCCGCTGACGGATGCCGTCGTTGTGCCCTGCGCGGCGAGGAGCCTCGACCCGAGGCTCAGCAACAGCGCCGGCGTGCGGCAGCAAGCGAGGATCCGGTGGGGCGCCAAGTCACGGACCCTTGAGGAAGAGCGTTTGGAACCAGGCTCGCCCGATGCCACAGGGCTTATAACCGCGCCCGGTAGCCATCCCACTGTCCCTTGAGCTCCCGCATGAACGCGATGACGCCCGGATCGTCTCGGATGTTGGCGAGATTGGGGTCGTTCGCGAAATAAGGATAGCAGGGCCACCCCTCTTCGGCTGTCCGGCGCAGCCACTGTAGGGCGGGGGCGGGCTGCCGGAGGATCGCGTAGACCGACGCGATGTTGTAGGCCGTGTGGTGGAAATGGATGAACCCTTTGCCGGCGTCCACGGCCTGCCGGACGTCCTCCACCGCGCCGCTCGCGTCACCCGCCTTCGCGCGCAGAATGGCCCGCGTGCTCCTCACCACGCCCCCCCGGTCCTCAGGATGGGCGTGCAGATAGTTCTCCATCAGTGCCGAGGCCTCGGCATCTCTCCCCAGGTACAGCAAGGCCCAGGCGACTTGGTAGGTCCAAAACGCCGGGCTGGCTTCCGGCCCCACTTGGCGGAAGGTCGCATAGCCGTCTCCATACTGTCCTCGATAGATCTGGGAGATGCCAATTCGCCGCAGGGCGTTGGCATCGAAGGGATTGAGGGCCAGCGTCTTTCGGAACTCGGCGACCGCCTCGTCCAGGAGACCGATGTGCAGGTAGATCATCCCCAGGTGATGATGCGCCTCGCCGAGGTTCGGGTCCAGCGCGAGCGCCCGCCGGTCCTCCTGGATAGCCTGCTCATGTGGGAATGCGCGGGTTACTCCCCACAAGAGAAAAGCCCTGGCCCAATGGGCCTCCGCAAGGTCGGGGTTCAACTGGAGCGCCTTCTCCACCTCGACATGAGCCTTCTCGAGCGCGGTTGTGTCCTCGCGAGCGAGCTGAGTGACCCGGAGCCCGTAGGCTCGCGCAAGTTGCGCATGCGCGGCCCCGAAGCTCGGATCGAGTGCCACGGCCCGTTCCAGCAACACGATCGCCACGGAGTCGTCCGCCCGAGTCTCGTGCCTGATCCGAATCTTGCCGCGGAGGTAGAAGTCGTACGCTTCGAGGTTGTTCGTCGGCGGGGTCCGCAGCCGCTGCTGCTCCGCGGCGGTCAGGGACAGGCCCAGCGCTGCCACGATGCCCCGCGCCAGGCGGTCCTCGAGGATGAACCGGTTCTCCATCGGTTCCTCGAACCGGCCTGCCCACAGCTGGTAACCTGATGCGGCGTCGATCAGCTGCACATCGACGCGCACGCGGTTCTCCGAGACCTGCATGCCGCCGTCCACCACGGCGTCCACGCGTAGCTCGCGAACGATGTCTCGCAGCCGCTGCGGCGTACCCCGGTACTGAGCCACCGCGCCGCCCGAGGCCACGCGTAACGCCTTGATCCGGCCGAGGTCGGTCGTGAGGGCTTCGGTTAGTCCGTCGCTGTACCAGGACTGCCCCGTGTCGTGCGAGAAGTTGGCGAGCGGCAGCACCGCGAGGGACTGAATCCTGCCCGCCTTGGAGCTCGGCCATAGTCGAGCGGGCGAGTCGCCGCCGCCCGAGAAAACGAGCCCGACCAAGGCTGTGACGATCACAGCGGGCCACAAGATGCGACGCCCGCGCGGCAGCGCCGCGGCCGCGGCGACGCGCGCGGCTCCGCGGGACGTTGGGCGCGCTAACTCGACTGGGGCCGCCGTCTCCCGGGCACGCACGGCGGCGAGCAATGCTTTCGTCTCCGCGGCGGGATCGGCCTCGAGGTCCACGCCGAGCCGCTTGGCAAACTCCTCGTAGGCGGCGACCGCGCCCCCGCGATCCCCGAGGCGGTCGAGCAGTGTGACCAGCTGGCGCAGCAGTCCCTCTTCATGGGGGGCGAGTTGGACTGCCCGCCGGGCCCACTCCGCCGCGGCGTGAAGGTCATCCACATCCTCGCACTGCTCGACCAGCGCCTGCGCGCAGCGGGAGGCGGCCTGCCGCAGCCGTGCGCGCTCCACGTCCAGCCAGCGCTCGAACTCCGCGGCGCCGGGAATGAAGAACCCTCCGAGCATCTCCCCGCGATACAGCTCGAGGGCCTCGCCGAACCGCCCTGCCGTGATGGCCTCATCCAAGGCGACGACATCGCACCAAAGGCGGTCGACGTTGAGCCCGATCTCTTCGTCCCCGCGTGTCACGACGACGTCGGCGCCGAGCGCGCCCCGGAGCACGTGGAGTGCCTGGCGCAGTGCGGCGCGGGCGTGCTCCTGGTCGAGCTCGGGCCAGAATAGTGCGAGCAGCGTGTCGCGGCGGTGGAAGCCCCGCGGCGTGGCCGCGGCGAGGTACGCGAGCAGCGCGAGGCGCCGGGAACGCGTAAGCAGGCTCTTGACCTCGCGTCCCTCGGCGTCGGTGAGGTGCAGAGCCCCGAGCAGCCGGAACTCGATCATGCGAAGCCCCTTCGACGCTGGCGGAGCAGCGCGCGTCACCGCGACCGGTGACGGATCAGTCACGTCCTGGTGACGCGACCCGCTGAAACTTGCTCCGTCAGCCTGAAGCTACCGGTTGATTCTGGCCTGGGCAATCAACTCTAGGGGGTGTCCGATGAAACCGCTCGAGAAAATCACCCTGCTGTGCGCGCTCGCGGCTCTGGCTTACGCGTGCGATTCAGACAGGCGACTCGCTGGCCCCGGCGTCTCAAAGCCCGTGGCGGTCGCCGTCGGCGTCCCGTTCACCGAGGGGCTCGCGAGCCCCGAGTGGCAGGCGATCGCGCGCAACGTCGTCATGCAGTCCGCGCTGTCGCGCAACTCCGCCGCCGCGACGCGAGTGTACGCCTATCTCAGCGTGGCGCAGCATGACGCGGTGGTGCGCGCCGAGGACGCCAGCGGCGGGGAGGGGTCCGGGACGGAGCCCGAGCCGGGGAATGGCCTCGCCCGGGGCGGTCGCAGCCGGCTTGAAGCCGACCGCGGGGCGGTCGCGGGCGCGTCGGCCGTCGTTCTGACCTCATTCGATCCGGCCGACGCGCAACTCTTCGAGGACAAGGTCCGAGAGCAGGCGAACGCGGGACCGGGACAGCCGCGTCCCGACTTCGCGCGGGGGGAGGCCGTGGGCCGGCAGGTGGGCGCGGAGGCGATCGCGCGGACGATGACCGACGGCTTTGATCTGCCGTGGACCGGCACGGTTCCGGTCGGGCCGGGGCTGTGGTTCAGCAGTGCGAAGCCGCCGCAACCGCCCGTCAACGCACAGCTCCCAGGGATGCGACCGTTCTTCCTCACGTCGGCCGATCAATTCCGGCCGGCCCCTCCGCCGGCGTTCGGGTCGCCGACGTACCTCGCCGGGCTCGCCGAGGTGCGGAACATCTCGGACACCCGCACGGCCGAGCAGGTTGCCATCGCCTTATTCTGGGCGAAGGGCGCGGGCACAAGCAGCATCTCTGGCTTCTGGAACACCATCGCCACCGGCTGGATCGAGGCGAGTGGGCTGCGCGAGCGCGAGGCGACCCACGTGTTCGCACTGCTCGACGCGGCCATGATGGACGCAGCGATCGGCTGCTGGGACGCGAAGCTCACGTACTGGTTCATTCGTCCCCCCCAAGCCGATCCGGCCATCAAGCTCATCCCGGCGATCGGTTTGCCCAATCACCCGTCGTACCCGTCCGCGCACAGCTGCTTCTCCGGGGCGGCCGTGGAGACGTTGAGCGCGTTCTTCCCGGCGAAGGCCGATAGCCTGGACGCCATGGTACACGAAGCTGGCCTCGCGCGAATGTATGCCGGCATCCATTACCGGTTTGACGTCGACACGGGGGCGCAACTCGGCCGTACGGTTGCTCGGTTCGCGCTCGAGGCCGACGGGTCCCGGAATTTCGTGTTGAGTTCGCACTAGGGAAGGCAATCAAACGAACGGAGGGTCTATGAAATCGATCGAACGAATCACGCAGCTCGTGGCGCTCGTGGCGCTGGCTCAGGCCTGCACTCCAGACAAGGGCCTCGTCAGCCCTCGCACCTCCAAGCCCCTGGTGGCCGATGTCGAGGAGCAGCCTGAATTCTCCGATTGGTCCGCGCCCGTCAACCTCGGCCCGGTCGTCAATTCGGCCTACAACGACCAGCATCCATCGATCTCCAAGGATGGTCTCAGCCTGTACTTTGTCTCCAATCGTCCCGGCGGCTTTGGCGGGAACGACATCTGGGTGACCCAGCGCGCCACGCTGGACGCCCCGTGGGGATCGCCGCGCAACCTGGGACCAGCGATCAATACGAGCAGCAATGACTTTGCGCCGAACCTCCCCATCGACGGGCATCACTTGTACATGAACAGCGATCGGCCCAGCGGGTGCGGCGGCAGCGATCTCTACGTGGCCTGGCGTCGGGACAAGGACGACGACTTCGGTTGGAATCCCCCCGTGAATCTGGGCTGCACCGTGAACACGATCTATGACGAAGCTGGCCCAACGTTCTTCGAAGACGAAGCCACTGGCGTCCAGAGCTTGTACTTCACGAGCTTCAATCGGCCCGGGGGACTCGGCGACTTTGACATCTACCTGAGCACCCGTAGCAACGACGACGAGCCATGGGGACCGGGCGTCGACGTCGTCGAGCTCAATGGGCCGTACCGCGACACCAGAACCGCCATTCGCCGCGACGGCCTCGAGATCTTCCTGGCGTCGGACTCAAGAGGTCGTATAGGCGGGATTGGGAGCCAGGATCTGTGGGTCTCCACTCGCGCGGCGACCTCCGATCGGTGGTCTACGCCGTCGAATCTGGGGCCCACGGTCAATAGCCCCTCGTTCGACGGCGCCCCCGCACTTTCCTTCGACGGGACGACGCTCTACTTCTTCTCGGACCGCCCCGGCGGCTTCGGAAAGAACGATCTGTATGTGACCATGCGCACCCGGCCCCGGGGTTTGGACACGGCAGAGGATGCCCGGGTCGAGACGCACCGGAGAGACGAGAGCAAGGAAAGCCCGGAAAGGGAGTAGCGGCAGCGGCGGCGGGCGTTGGGGCCACACGCCCGCCGTTCTCCGTGATGCGCAGCTTCGAGGGCTCCGGCATGGTCCGGCTCACGGACGCTCGAGATAGCCTCGCCCGCCTGGAGACCCTGACGGCAAGGCCCGTCTCGGCGACGTGACCGGGACGTTGGCCCCCTGGACACCAACCAGCGGGCCGTCCGTGTTGTGAGTCGTGTTGTGAGTTGGGTGCTACTTCCCCGTCTTCCCCGTCGTTTTCGCTCAGTCGAGTTACGACACCGATGCCCAGAACACCGCGTAGGTGCTACATTTTGTCGTAACTCAGTCGATGCGCGATCTGCTTTGGGACCAGAAGGTCCCGGGTTCAAATCCCGGCGCCCCGACTCCCGAAGTCGTAGCAGCGGCGGCCCTTAGCGAAATCGGGTGTTCCAGATGAGCGACCGTCTCGCCGCGTACGCAGCGACCGTGCTGCAACTTAGGCGGCGCGAGACCTTGCCCCACCACGACTCATCAGGGCTCCCGGTGTACTAGTGTCGCACCTTCCACCGTATGGACCCTAAGGAATACGAGCGTCTTCAGGAATACGAGCGTCTTCATCGCTACTACGCGACACTCGCAGACGACGAGCTTCAGATCGCCTACGGGCACGGGCCGTCGGGCTATCGCGATCCGGTGATTTGGGAGCTAGTGAGGGCGCTCCATGTGCAACGCCGGTTACTACAAGACGTCCAGGATTCCCCAATCCGCTTCTCGACTGGATCCGGGATCTCGCTCGACGATCCCGTACTGATAACGGGCGCGAGGCACGACGTTGAAGGCAGCGCTGCCATCCTTTGTTGGTTGATCAGGAAGTACGGCACTATGAACGTCGACTGGAGGTTGCGCCGACAGCGCGGCTGGCATGACGGTGGCCGACAGATCGACATCTACGTAATCCAACTCCGTTCTGGCGAAGAAAGAACGTGCTACTTCGATGTCACTGAGTCATATGGGAAATTTTCGTCCTAAGGCGCCGCTTCACTGAAGCTGACGGGGCGGAGAAGGCCCAGCACAGGTTCGGCCGGGCCTTTCTCTCCGCAGCGTTGCGTCGTCGCGTTTGCAAGCACAGCTTAAGGGCGATCCGTTAGACGGCGGCCAGCACTGAACGATTCCTCGACGAGACTATGGCCCTCATCAGCTTCGGCGAGACGCCCTGCGCGCTTTGTCAGAAGGTCATCGACAAGGATGACGACCTCGTGGCTACATCCCATTTCATCACCGACCCCGCAGACCCCCTTTGCCGGTTCTCTGACGCGGGGATGCACCGCCGCTGCTTCCGCGCGTGGGACCAGCGTGAAGCCTTCATCCGCCGCTTCAACGAAACGGTCGGTCGACGAGTGTGGGGGAATGGTCGGGTCCGCCGTATGGAGCCCGACGGCAGGATCCTCGAGCAGCGGGCGACGCAGCTTTGAGACCGCTGTCTAACACGACTTCAAGCTGACCGACGCGCCTAAGCAGGGTAGACTTCCATTTGTGCGGCTACCTCTGAACACGGTCCAGAGGGTCGCCGCGTGGTGACTTGTGTTGTGAGTTTTGTGCTACTTGGCGTCGAAGTTGCTCTGTCGAGTCACACGACACCGATGCCCAGAACACCTCGTAGATGCTACACTGTGTCGCAACTCGCATCCCTCTGAATCGGTTTTGGGACCAGAAGGTCCCGGGTTCAAATCCCGGCGCCCCGACTCCTGCAGGAAAAGCAAGTAACCTACGTCAACGGTCTCCTCGCCCGGCGCCATTGGGCGAACATCTGGGCGATTGCCTCGACGATCACCCCGCCGAGCGGGGTGAGACTCGCACGCTCTCCCTCGACAACCTCGAGAAGTTCGTCCGGGCGCTCAGCGTCTCGCCCCGGTCCCTAATTACGGTCTCCAAGCGGTAGCCTGGCGTCGAGCCCTTCGGCTAAGGGCGTCACGTTTCCCCGTTGCGCCCCCGAGCGTCGACCGGCAGCTTGAGAGGTCTCGGTCACCGCGACCCTATGCTCTCGACGATCGTACTTGGTGCACTCAGCGGTGCGCTCGCTGGCGTACTCGCCAGTCTGATTACCCGGCGCCTCCCTCGTGCCAAGCGCCACTACCGAATCATCTTCGTCGTGTTGCTCGTCGCATTGTACGCGGTCATGAGTGCCACCATTGGTCGCGGACTTCGAGCCCGCGACATCCGTTCACAGGCTGAGCGTGTCATCGAGGATGACTCGGCGTTCCGGCTCCTCGCTCAAGAGGAACCAGAGTTCAAGGCGCACTTCATCCAGTTCATTGTCAACCTCGAACGCCAAAGCGCGAGTCGTGATGAGGTCCGTGCCAAGGCCCACGAGTGGGGAGTAGAGCACGGGACTCGCTATGCCGTGCGCTACCTGCCGGAGTCTTCCGATTCAGCGGTCTTATCTTTTTTTACGGCGTTCGCCGATGTGCTCAAGACCCTGCGATTGGTGGATCCATCAGCATGTGTTGACTACGTCTTCAGCCCAGCACCTGAAGCGCCTCGGTATTTCTCTCGACTCTCTCCCATACAGCTGACTGCCGCCAACCAAGCCTTTCACGCCGTAGTGATCACAGCGATTCGCTCTCCGCAACTACGAGTCGACTCCGCCACCGGAAACCATCTTGTCCAACTGTTCTCGTCTCGCCTCAAGGAGAGCTACGGCGCTGCCGCGATGCCCGACCTCGCCGCGCTGGGTGGACGTACAACCGTACCCCGGGATCCAGTGCGAGCCTGTAATGCGATATACGCCGTAGTTTCCACAATGCTGCGGATGCCACCCGATCAAGCGGCACCCCTGATTCGTTTTCTGTTCAGTCACGTGAAGTATTAGACGGGCGAAGTGCGGGTGCGCCGGGGTGCCATTTCAAGGAGTTCACACCAGGGAGCTTCTCGATGCTGAAATCTGCGTTCGCGTCCCTTGGATTTCTTGCGACCGCGATCTGCCCTTTGGCGAGCCAGCGCCCGACCACGGAGAAGACCGGCCAAGTCATCCTCACGTACCTGGGAACGGCAGGGTGGGAAATCAGCGACGGTTCGACGGTGATTCTGATTGATCCGTATCTATCGCGAATCAATGGCCCGCGACCCCCCGGCCCAGCAGCGGTTGTCACGCCAATTCCTGGGGATGCGCGCCCGCTCTACGGGATGGACGACCTTGCGGTGCCGGATGTAGCGACGATCGACGCGCACATTCAACGAGCAGACGTTATTCTCGTTACCCACACGCACTACGACCACGTTCTCGATGTTCCTCATCTCGCGCTCAGGACCCGTGCCGCAGTAGTGGGCACGGAGAGCACCGAGAACGTCATGCGGGCGTACGGTGTGCCCGAACAAACCTTGATTACGGTGCGAGGCGGCGAGGACTACGCGTTCGGCGTTTTCTCTGTCAGGGTCATTCCCAGCATTCATAGCGCGCTCGACCACAAGCACTATTTCAGTTCCGATAGAGCTCCCGCTGGTATGAAAGCGCCCTTGACGCTACGGCAAATGCACCCGGAGGGCGGCACCCTCGCATATCTCATTCGTTTCCACGGCCATGAGATTCTGGCGTTCGGCTCGATGAACTACATCGAGCGCGAAATGGCAGGTTTGCGGCCGGATGTCGTACTGGTCGGCGCTGGAGCCGCTCGGCGAGAAATCCACG
>WNFD01000563.1_pt1 | contig 66094 bp, 58 predicted proteins | sample 5400491 | NCBI WGS metagenome assembly WNFD01 (sample SAMN13153343, study PRJNA577476) | soil metagenome | isolation source: 120 cm saprolite under Douglas fir tree site 2 hole 2 replicate 2 | place: USA:California | collected 2015-04-18 | reverse complement strand
GCCAGGAAGAAGCCGGCCGCAGCCGAGGCCGAGCCCGCGCAGTCGCCGCACGACGTCCGCCCGGTGCGTAGGCGCCTGCCGAAGCAGCGGTCGGCCATGGTGACCCGGTTCTCCGTGGCCGGCGCGGAAGGCTACATGACCGCGTCCAGCTACCCGGGCGACGGCGTGGGTGAGGTCTTCCTGAAGCTCGGCAAGCAGGGTTCCACCCTGGCTGGCGTGATGGATGCCTTCTCGATGGCGATCTCCATCAGCCTCCAGTACGGGGTGCCGCTCGAGAAGTGGGTGGAGAAGTTCACCAACATGCGCTTCGAGCCGGCTGGGATTACCGACGACCCGGACATCCGGATCGCAAGCTCGGTGATGGACTATGTGTTCCGCCGGCTGGCCCTGGATCACCTGCCCTACGACACGCGTGCCGAGCTGGGCATCCTGTCCGCTGCCGAGCGCTCGGCCCAGCTGGCCGGGGAGGAACCGGCCACGCTGGCCGAGGACCAGGATCCCGCGGAGATGGCGCAGTCCGCTCCGGTAGAACGGGCTCACCCACGCCATGAGGAGCCGGCGCATCCCGAGCGGAGTCCTCGTGCCGAGTCGGCCGCGCAGCCGCACAGCTCCACCGAGCTGATCGAGTCGCAGCAGGGTCGGACGGCCGACGCGCCGCTCTGCCTCACCTGTGGCACGAAAATGCGTCCGGCGGGCAGCTGCTACGTGTGCGAAGGCTGCGGCTCCACCAGCGGCTGCAGCTAAGAATGAGCAAAGTTGCGGCAGATGCAACATCTCAGCGCGTGCGAGTAATCAAATAACCGCAGGTCAAGAGAGGTGGCGAGGCTTATCGCCTCGTCACCTCCTGCGGCCTGATCCAGTTAGCCCCCGTCAGGCGAACTGGAGACAACAATGTTGTATTTGTTACAACAGAATGGAAGGTGTAACTCAGTTGCCCCCACAGATCACACATCGCGATCTTGTCTTGTTCGCTGACGAGAAGGTCAACTTGAAGAGGACCGAACTCGATGATCAGCGCGCTCAGGTCAAGCGGCTTCGTGAGAGGATTGAGGACAAGATCGCCGCTTCGCCGGGCTACGGCCTTGTCAAGGCACTTAACGCCGGCTCCATCGCTAAGGGCACTGCGCTCCGGACCGTCAACGATCATGATCTTGCCGTCTATGTGAAGGCTGAGCAGGCGCCTGACGAGACGCCTGCACTCGTGCACTGGTTGCGCGACCGCGTGGTCGAGGCGTATCCGCTTCTGCACGAAGACCAGATCGTCGCCAGCACCAACTGCGTCAATGTCAGGTTCGCGGGCAGCGGGGTTGAGGTTGATGTTGTCCCGGTGCTCTATGAGGGCGAGCCGGACGATGTGGGCTACCTCGTCAGCAAGGATGACGGTACTCGGCTGAGGACCAGCGTGCGGCGGCACCTGGACTTTATCCGTGGCCGCAAGAAGGAGTATCCAACGCACCTCGCGCAGCTCATCCGGTTCACGAAGTGGTGGGCACGGCAGCGAAGGCGCGATGGTGATTTCAAGTGCAAGAGCTTCATGCTTGAACTGCTGTGGGTCCATCTGGCCGATGGCGGACTGGCTCTCGACGACTATGCGAAGGCGCTCGAGCAGTTCTTCGCCTTCATTGTCAACGGCGGCCTTCACGGCCAGATCGCTTTCACCGACTTCCACCCCGCGTCGGAACTGCCTCCCCGCGGGAGCAAGCCGATCCAGATCCTCGATCCGGTCAATTTCGACAACAACGTGGCCGAGCACTATGAGGCACCGCACCGCGATCTGCTTGTTGCTGCGGCCCAGGAGGCGCTGGACGCGATCTCCACCGCCTACTACGAGCCCGCTAAGGGCCAGGCTGTCGAGTTGTGGCAGGACGTGCTCGGCACTAGCTTTAGGGCGGCAGCGTGAGCAGCTACTCGTACTCGGAAACATTTAGCCGCACGCATGCCCGGCGTCTTGCTGGCCGCGTGACCACCGACCTTCGGCAGAGCCACATCCTCTACGGGAGCCCGGCCGATAGCCGTCTTGAGGAGTACCGCGTAGAGCTTGAGGAGCTACTTACCGGTGGATACGTCGATCGTTACCAGTTCGGCTTTAAACGTAACGAAAAAGCGGCATGGTCCCTGCGCTACGTGGTCGGACCAGACGGATCGCTGACGGCAACCGGCACCGCTGGAGGTGTTCCGGTGGGCGAAAATATCACGGGGGCGACCTTCTTCAATTTCCTTACCTTCTCTGACAGCTGGTTTCGGCTTAGTCCTCTTGAGAGGAAGGCCGTAGAGCAGAAGTTGCCGTTTATTCGCACTGATGGAACGCTGCCCAGTGAGGTGGGTGGCTACTGGACGAGCGACCGGACGTATGCAGCCGGCGGTGTCGCGCTGGAGAGGTCTGTTTTCCGGAGCCTGGCGGCATGACCGAGGGTATCGAGGGCCTGTTCGCTCGCACCGAGGAGTTCCCGAACCCAGCTGCCCGGGCTCGCCTGGCCGCCCTCGTCGGGCTTGATGAGACGAGGGACCGGCTCGTCGCCGACGCCGTGGTCCTTCTGGACCCGACCTTCATCAACGAATGGAGCACAAGGGTCCATGGCGAGGTGATCCCTGCCGTCGGCGCGTTGCTGGACCGAACGCCGTTGTTCATATTCGCAGGTGATGTCGGGGTCGGGAAAACCGAACTCGCTGAAGTCCTCGGTCAGGCGATCTCCCGCGAAGCAGATGCAGATGTGACGCTCTACCCCTTGAGCCTCACAGCCCGCGGTCGCGGTGCCGTCGGGGAGATGACCACCCTGCTGACCCGGGCATTCGAAAGCGTCAGCAAGGACTTTGCCAACGCCCGCCGCACCGACGGCACGGCCGCCGCCATGGGGGTGCTCCTTGTCGATGAGGCCGATGCGCTGGCGCAGTCGCGCGAACTTGCCCAGATGCATCACGAAGATCGGGCCGGCGTGAACGCGCTGCTCCGCGGCATCGACGGGATGAGAACGGACCGGCTTCCCGTCCTGACCATCCTGTGCACCAACCGGCTTGACGCGATCGACCCTGCGGTGCGGCGCCGGGCTGCAGCCGTCGAGATGTTCGAGCGCCCGGGTCAGGCGCAGCGCACTGCGCTGCTGACACGCTTGCTTGCTGGGACGAAGCTGCAGCCCGGCGACATAGAGGAGCTCGAGGTGGCGACCGGCAGTACGGCTGACCGGAATTTCGGCTATACGTATTCCGACCTGCGTCAGCGGCTCGTCCCGGAGATCGCGCTTACCGCATACCGCCGGGGCGTGGCCGTCGACATGGCGATCGCGCTCGAAGTGACCGCACGAACGCTGCCAACGCGGCCTTTCGAGCTGATGGGACGATGATCAGCGACACGGTTGCCCGGGCGCCAAGCGGGGCACGGCTCCTCGGTGACGACGTGCAGCACCTGATTGCCTGGTATCACGTACTCCGCACGCAGCGAGCCGACTCAACGGTGACCGAGCTCGCCGTCTAGGCTGATGACGCGGGCAATGTCGATGACCTGACTCTGCGCCACGCCGCAGACCCCGGCGAATACTGGCAGATCAAGGCATCTGTCGATGCGACCAGCCCACTCACCGAAGCTTGGCTATTCGATCGCCCGAAGGGCAGGCCAAGTCTCCTCCAGCGGCTTCACGCGAGCTGGCTGAAACTGCGCTCCCAGTACGGGCAACCGCCGACGGTAGTCCTGGCCACGACGAAGGCGATCGACCACTCCGATCTCGTGCTCGGGTCACGCGCGACAACGGACGCACGCATCGTCGAGACCCTGCGGCACGGCAGCGGCGCCCTCGCTGAGGCGCGCAAACGTTGGGCGGCCCACCTTGCCGTTGACGAGGCCAGGCTCCTTGAGTTCCTCGAGAGCTTGGAGATCCGGCATTCGTTGTCCGAGAACGAATGGCGCGAGAAGGTTCAGGACGCCGCGGCGGGAGCCCGGGTCCGCGCCGATGACTCCGGGGTCGCGGCAGGCATCCAGCAAGTGCGCAACTGGATCAAGGCACCGCGGCAGACGCTTACTCCCGCCCAGCTGAAAACAGCCATCGAGAAGTTGGGTCTGCTTGTTCCGGCGCAGCGCTCGCTGTTCGTGGCCCAGGCGATGGAACGCAACCCGCGATCCGATGCCGCCACTTACTCCGTCGATTGGACTGGCCTGTTCGAAGGCGGTGACCCGCGCGAACGCAGAGCGTTCGCCGACCCGGTGACCGCCCGCCGGCAGATCACGGCCGATCTCGCCGTTGCCCGAGGGCGGCTCCGAGCGGCCGGTATCCACGACTTCGAAGTCGACGGACCGATGCGCCTGCCGCTGTGGTTCGCCATCGGCGCTCATTTCTCCAGCACCGCGGGCTTCGCCGTTAGTGCCCGCGCCCGCGAAGGCATCTGGTCTTCCAGCACCGCCCCAAGCCAGCAGAAGGATCTTGAAATCCACCTCCCTGCAACCCCGGCCAGCGCGCCGGCCGGGCGACCTTGGGCGGTGAGCGTCAGCTTCGCAACCGATATCGCCGAGGACGTCGACGAGTTCCTGGCAGGAGCGCACCCTGACGCCTACCACATCAGGGCAAGACTCCCTGTCCCAGGACGGGAAGCGCTGGCCGGTCTCCCGCACGCTCAAGCCGTCATCTTCCAGCTCCGCGACGAACTGCGGGCGCTCCGGAGAAAGCTCCGCCCTCCTGAGCTGCACCTCTTCCTGGCGATGCCGGGGGCCTGCGCGCTACTACTCGGCAACGCATGGGACCGCATGCCTCCGACCTGGACCTACTGGGACCTTGGAGCACCAGGCCAGTACGCCCCGGCAATGAGAGTCGCGAACTGACGAGTTCTGACGTGCCCGTCGATCTGGCGAGCGACGATTTGACCGTCCTGATTCCAGCGAAAGCCTGCGCCCGGCTCGGACCTCGGATCTGGTGCCGCTGCTGGCCGAGCGCGGTGTGCACCTATCGCGCGAGCAGGTCTACCGGCTGGTGACGCAGGTCCCGCAGCGCTTGTCGACCGACACGCTGGCGGCGTTGTGCGACATCCTCGGCTGCCAGCCGAATGACCTGATCGAGGTCGAGATGGTCAGCCAGCAGGTCCGCAAGGCCGCCGGCGAGTCCCGCCGGGTGGCTCCGCCGCCGGTGCGGCGCAGCACGATCCGCCGCCCCGATTCGTCATGACCACCGCCCACCCACCCGGCCCGGTGCGTGAGCGGGTCATTGCCCATCTAGGCGCCACGCTGCCGGGCCTGGACGTGAAGACCGCCCGCGATGTTCTCGTCGGGGCGAAGGCAGGCGAAGGGCGCACGCTACGCGAGCTGGATGCGCTCTTCCGCGAGCATTCCGGTGCGCTCGCCGCTACCCCCGCTGAGTTCCCGCTGGTGCTGATCCGGGTGGCGCACGCGCTGGTAGGAACCGGGCACCCGCCGGTTGCCCTCCCGGCCTGCGCCGGGTGCGGCAAGATCACCACCGATCTGCGGCGCAAGACCGCCTCTGGCCGGGTTTGCACAGCCTGCGCGGCCCGCCGCAGCACCAGCACATGCGCCCGCTGCGGCCAGCTCAGGCGCATCAATGCCCGGCGCCCTGAAGGCGGGATCTGCTCTGCCTGTTACGCCAAGGACGAGCAGGTGCTTGAAGACTGCAGCGGATGCGCCCGCCGCCGTCGGCCCGCCGCGCGCATGCCCGACGGCAGTGCCCGCTGCCAGTCCTGTGCGACGCGCTCGGCGCGAACCTGCTCGGCCTGCGGCCAGCCACGTACCATCGCCGGAACCACCGATGCGGGCCCGGTCTGCGCAGCGTGCTACCAGCAGCCGCAGCGTCCGTGCGGGCGCTGCGGGCGTCTCCGGAAGATCGCCAAACGGGCGACCGACGCCAGCCCTGACCTGTGCCACAGCTGCTACAAGGGCGCGTCGGCGACCTGCTCGGTCTGCGGGGAAACCAGGCCCTGCCAGCGGATATCCTCGGGCAGCCCGATCTGCCGCCATTGTCGGCCGCGGCCGGCCCGCCCGTGCATCCGGTGCCGCCGGACGCGCCCCGGCCAGGCAGAATGGCCCATCGGGCCGGTCTGCGTCGGCTGCTACGAGGATGTCCGTCGACACCCTGCGCCCTATGCCGGATCGTGCGGCCCCTCATCGGCAGCGACGAGCACGGCGAGCTGATCTGCGGTCCCTGCGCCGGAACTCCCGGACTCGACTACACCTGCCGCGAATGCGGCCGTGGTGGCGAGATCCACAGTGAACGGCGCTGTTACCGCTGCGTGCTGGCCGGACGCGCCCGACACCTTGCCGGCGATGTGTCGGTGCCGCTTCCACCGCGCTCCGATCCGGTGAGGCTGCTCGGCGAAGACGACCACATCCACCAGCTTGACCGCTGCCTCAGCGACGACAGCATGCCCTTGGACCTCCGGGTCGGCGGAGCCCTGGTCCTGCTGTTCGGGCTGCTGGTCAGCCGGGTGATGCAGCTGACCAGGAACGACGTGTCCGACGACGGCGAAGTCACCTACCTCGACATCGACACGTACCGCCTGATGCTGCCTCCCGGCTCGCCCGCCTCACCCGCCAGCTCCGTGACCAGGACGATCAGCGATGGACACTCGCCCGCCTCGGAACCCCCGCGCCGTGGCTGTTCCCCGGGCAGAGCCCGGCTCGCCCCGCCGTGAACGTCCTCTTCGGCGTCCGGCTCCAGCGCCACGGCATCGCCGCCCACTCCGGCCGGAACACCGCCCGGCTCGCCCTCGCCGCTGAGCTACCCGCCTCGGTCCTGGCCGACCTCACCGGCATCGGCATCAGCACAGCCGAACGCTGGTCTCAGTGGGCCAAACGAGACTGGATCTTCTACATCGGCCAGCGAGCCGCTGACGTCCAGGCCGAGGCTCCGGCCGCACGCATAGAGACGTTGCGGTGACGAGCGGAGCCGCTCATGCCGCACTGGCCAATCGATGCGGTGGGCGAGCGGTTAGTTGATAAGTTTAATTAGGTATCGCGTAGGTGTATCAAATTCCTGGCCCGCCGGGCCGCGCTGATGAGGGCAGGTAGTCATGGTAGGCAGAGGCCGCCCGAGCAGGACGAACGTCTACGACCGTCTAGACAAGGCCCTGGCCGAGCTCAACCAGCGATACGGAGGCCTTCCCACTCCGAAGGAAGCCCAGGCCATCTGGGAAGACATCTGGCATCAGGAAGCCCACCACTCGACTGCCCTGGAGGGCAACACTCTGGTCTTGCGGCAGGTCCAGGCGCTGCTAGACGAGGGTCGTGCAGTCGGCGCCAAGCCGCTCAAGGAATACAACGAGGTAAAGGGATACGCGGACGCGGCTCAGTGGGTCTACGGACAGGCACTGGAGCCAGGTGACTGGCACGACGGCAGGCTTCTCACGATCGCTGAAGTGCGCCAGATCCACCACACGGCTATGACTCCGGTCTGGGACGTGGCCCCGCACCCTGACGCGACTGATCGCGAACGACCCGGCAGCTTCCGTGAGCACGACATCCGCCCCTTTCCTGGCGGGATGACACCTCCGTCGTGGCCGCTCGTGGCAGCACAGGTACAGCGCTGGGTCGAGACTGCCTGCATCACAGGAGACAAGATTCACTCGGGGGACGATCTTGGCCGTCCGCTCGTCGAGGAACTGGCCCGGCTGCATAACGAGTTCGAGCGCGTGCATCCGTTTATCGACGGGAACGGCCGCGCCGGGCGTCTTGTCCTGAACCTCATCCTGGTCCGGCTCGGCTACCCGCCGGTCGTGATCTTCAAGCGGCAGCGTGACGCCTACCTGGCGCCAGGCAGCCCAGCGCGGCCGCCTGGATGCGGTCCATGGCGCTGATGGCATCTGGCGGAGCTCCCGGAAAGCCGTAGACGCCTACCGGGCGGCGAAGCACCGGCGGCGGCCGGAGAATACCGCACCCTCCGAATAAGTGCACTGCCCCAGTATTCAGGCACGTACAAGGGCGTTTTTCAGCCCAGTGCGGGGCCCGGCAAGATTGCCGGGCTTCGCGCTGGCCCGTCGTTGAGCTTGCTGAGAGCAGTAGCGGATGCTTAAAGCCGTGAACTTACCAAGTGAACCTACTAAACATGCTAAGTGGAGCTACGATTAGCATGTTTAGCGGGTTGGGTTGGGAGGTTCTTTGCGCAGCTTCGCCGATCTGGACGCACTCATCGGGCGGGTGCCAGCCCAAGTCGTCACTCGACTCAGCGCGATTGACTTCGGCCGGGGCTCGGAGGCGCTCTACCGCGATCAGATGCCGGGCCTGCTCACCGAGCTTGCCGATCGGACCCGTGTCCAGAGCATCACCGCGTCGTCCGCGATAGAGGGCGTCGTCGTCGCGGACGTCGGCCGCGCCGAGCGGATCATCAACCGGCGCACGACGACGTTGCGCAACCGGAGTGAGCAGGAACTCGCAGGCTACCGCGACGCCCAGGACTACCTATTCCAGCAGGACTGGCGCCCACTGAATGCTGGTCTGCTCCTGCACCTGCACCGGCTGCTCTTCGCTCACACACCCATGCCCGGGGGAGCGTTCAAGACCGAAGACAACCTGGTCGTGGACCGCTCGCCAGACGGATCAACGACCGTTCGCTTCAAGCCGGTGCCCGCCGCAGACACGCCCTTCGCCATCAACGACCTCATCGGGCGCTACGAGAGCGCGGTTGCTGCGGGCCAACACCATCCAGTGCTTCTATCTGGGCTTTTCATCCTCGACCTGCTGGTTATTCACCCCTTTGAGGACGGCAACGGGCGAGTGGCTCGTGTACTCGCCAACGCCATCCTCATTGACCACGGATACACCGTCGGACGGTACGTGAGCCTCGAGCAAGCGGTCTCCGAGTCAGCGGATGCCTACTACCAGGCGCTGCTCGAGTCCACCCGGGACTGGCACGAGGGTGCCTTCGACCCGTGGCCCTGGCTCGGCTACTTCACCAGCGTGCTCGCCACTGCCTACGCCGTCTTTGCTGACCGTGCGGCTGCCGCTACGACCCCCGGAACCAAGCAGCAGCGTGTCCGCGATCACATCCTGCACCGCGCACCCGTCACGTTCCGCCTCGCGGACATCAGGACGGCCGTGCCAGGTGTCAGCGACCAGACCATCCGGCTTGCCCTCGAACAACTCAGAAGCGAGAACAGAGTGCGAGCCGACGGCACCGGCCGCTCCGCAACCTGGACTCGGCTGGAGAACGCTGCACCCTCCGAATAAGTGCACTGCCCCAGTAATTGAGAGGCTTGGGCTAAGTACCTGGTCAGAGCTGGGATTTTGACCGAGCCCGTGGCCGCAGTCCGTACCGTTGCGCCGGTGAGGCCCTCCTCGCCCCGGCGATCACGCGGCGGCTCATCGAGGAATTCGCGGCCCGAAATCAAGGGCCTGATGCTTCATCAGAGCGAAGCGATTGCCTGCCGGGGGACGGGCCGTAGCCCCGGGGCCAAGATCAAGGTGACCGTGACAGAGGCCGCCGCCATCACGGCCATCGCCGTCGAGGGTGAGGTCTGCTGGGCGATGGCACCCGCGATGGCGGCGCCGACGCCTTGCATGGTGAGCATGCCGGAGGAGTGCAGTCCCAGGGCGTGCCCGCTCAGTTCGTCCGGCGTCAGGGCCATCAGGCGTTGCTGGAGCAGCAAGCTCGCCGAGTATCCAACCGAGGCGAGCACGACGGCGGCCACCGCGACGGGCAGCGCAGGGTGCAGGGCGAAGGCCAGGTACGGAGCGGCGAGAAGCAGGCGCAGCGGGACGTTGAGCCGCTCCCGCCAGCAAGGAGGGACGAACCGGCCGGTCAGGGTGTCCCCGGCAAGCATCCCGAGTGCCGCGCAGGCGAACAGGAGCCCCGCGTGCCGGGGTGCGTAGGGGACGAATAGGGATTCACAGCCGACGATCAGCCCGTTGGGCACCCATAGAGCGAGATAGACGTAGCGGCGGGCTGCAGAGGACCATAGCTGCGCGTTGTTCCGCCAGGTCTCGGTGATCGACGGCCGCCCGGCGGCGCGCGGCGGCCGGCGGCTGAGGCCGAACCTTGCGACGGCCGCGGCGCCGAGGTACAGGACGGCGCCGGCCAGCAGCGTGCCGCGAGGTGACAGGGTGGTCACGAGCACGCCGCCGACCGCGAACCCGCAGATCTGCATGATGCCGACAGACATGTTGAACACGGAGCGGCCGAGCAGGTAGCCCTCGCCGGGGAGGATCTCGTTGAGCAGTCCGTAGCGCACTCCGCCGCCTAGCGAGGCGATCGTCCCAAGGCTCGCAATGATGGCGAAGATCGCCCACACGGGCAGGCCAGGGATGGCTTGGGCGGCAGTGCCGAGGCCGAAGATCAGCGCCAGGCTGGTCATCGCGGCGCGCGGCGGCAGCCGGTCGGCCGCTGACAGCAGCGCTGCCGCGCCGGCCATCTGGGCGAGCGAGGGGCCGAACATGCTGAGGGCGGACAGCAGCGGCGAGCGAGTCGCCGCATATACCAATGTCCCCAGGGCCAGCCCGGTCACCGTGGTGGCCGCCACCTGCACCGAGGCGGTCAGGAAGAGTGGCGTGAACTCTGGTGCCCGGAAGAGTTTGCGATAGGTGCGCATGGGCAGAGTCTCAAGGGCCCCAGCGCGCGAGCGTTACTGTTTCGCCGGGAGGCGAAACAATGGGCTGGTGGCAGATCAACGCGGACACGCTCGCGGGGAGCCGGTTCGTCATCTCCGCGCTGACCGAGGCCACCGCGAGCCTGATCGCCTTGGCCAGGGGAGCGGCCGCGCACCCGGGTGAGCGCACGTGGCTCGACGCCCACCAGCCCGCCTACCAGGAGCGGCTGGCTGGTGATCCGGTCACCGCGCTGCTCGTGCAGGCTGCGCTGGGGCGCACCTGGATCGCAGACTTCTTCACCCTCACGCCGACGGGCGAGGGCGAACCGACGTTCGGCGAGGAGCTGGCGCGGATGCGCGAGAGGCCGGCCGAGATCGCCCGCGCGGACCTGATGGTGTCGCTGGGCGCCCCGCTGCCCGCCTGCCTGAACCGGGACGATCTGCCAGAACGCGCCGCGGACCTGCTGGAGTGGGTATGGACGGAGACGGTGCTGCCGTACTGGCCGCGACGACGGCGGATCATCGAGGCCGACGTAGTCGCGCGGATCAGAACATTGAGCCAAGGCGGCTGGGCCGCGGCACTGGCCGACATGCGTCCAGGGATGCGCTGGCTGGGGGAGAGCCGGCTGCAGATCAACGCCTATAACTACCCGCCGCGAAAGATCTCCGGAGCGCAACTGCTGTTCGTCCCGGTAACCCCACGCCAGGGCTGGGTCTCGTGGGACGCGCCGCACCGGTATGCCGTGACGTACCCATGCTCGGGCGTGCTGGCCGAGGCGGACCGGGCGTCGGCGCCGGAGACGCTGGGGGCGTTGCTCGGGCCCGCGCGGGCGGCCGTCCTCGTCCTGCTCGACACTCCAAAGAGCACCACGCAGCTTGTGGCGCTGACCGGCCAAGGGCTCGGATCGGTAGGCCGCCACCTCAGGGTTCTGCACGACGCCCGCCTGGTGCGGCGGAGACGCGCCGGGCGATCTGTGCTCTATTACCGAACGACCACCGGCGAGACCCTGGTGGAGGCCCAACTGAACGGATGAGGCAAAGCACCGCGGGCCGCGCAGCACACAGGACGAATATCGCACGCCAGGAATACGTGCTGTGCGCCAGCAAAGGTGCGGCCAGTGATCCCACCATTGGTATGATTGCGACGTGAGTGAATCGCCCGGGACTGAGAAGCTGTCCGCCACCGTTCCCAGGGGGCTTGCCGCCCAGATCCGCGAACGTGCCGGTCGGGGCAACGTGTCGGCCTACGTTACGCATGCCCTCCTGCGCCAGCTTGAGCATGATCGCCTCGGGGATCTGGTCGCGGAGCTGGAGCAGGTACATGGGCCGGTCAGCGAGGATGAGGTGGCAGCGGCCCGGTCAGAGTGGCCCTAAGCGTGAGCCGTCGAAGTCGGGCGCGCGCCCGTGCGGCCGGCGTGATGGTGCTCGACAACGAGGGAGTGTCGAAGGCGGCCACGGACCGTGCGATGTATGTGCGGCTGAAGGTGGCCTATGACGAAGGGCACCGGGTGGTAACTTCTGCCGCCATTCTGGCCGAGATCCTTCGGGGGAGCGGCCGCGACGCTGAGGTGCACCGCGTGCTGGCCCGGGTGGGCGTGGAGCCAGTCAGCGAAGCAATCGGCCTGCGGGCCGGCCATCTGATCGGTGCTGCGGGAATGTCATCCGAGCAGGCCGTGGACGCAATGGTGGCCGCGACCGCGATAGCGGCCGCGGAGCAGGCAGAAGCGGCCGACCGGGTGGCATCGGTGCTGATCGTCACCTCCGATATGCCGCATCTGACCAGGCTCGTCGCGGGCCGGACCGGTGTAGCCGTCGCGCACGTCGGCAAGCTCGGAAGCGTGCACTGACCGCGAGCCCTGTCTCGCAGCACATGCAGAGGACCTTCAGGAATAGAAGGTGGTTGACGGCGTCGCCATGGCCTTCGAACATGTATTTGATAAATAAGTTCAGACTGCTAATATGGCCTAACGACCGCTACCGGGGCCGGAGGCCTGACGATGAGACGTGCGGACCCGCCTGACATGACCGGCTCGGACCTTACTCTGCGTCAACGCAAGATCATCCAGGCCATCGCGGACTCCATGCGGCGCTACGGCTACGCGCCCACCATGCGGGAGATCGGCGAGGCGGCCGGGCTGGCGAGCACGTCGAGTGTCTCTTATCAGCTGTCGACGCTGGAGAAGAAGGGATACCTGCGCCGCGGTGCGGGGCGCCCGCGCACGGCCGTGGTGCGGACGCCCACCGATCCGGTCATCCAGCAGCAAGCCGACGAGCCGCGGGCTGACATTGATCTGCCAGGAGTCGCCCATGTGCCGCTGGTCGGGCGCATCGCGGCGGGCGGCCCGATTCTCGCTGAGCAGTCGATCGAGGACATCTTCCCTCTGCCCAGACAACTGGTCGGTGAGGGGACGCTCATTATGCTCAAGGTCGTCGGCGACTCGATGATCAACGCCGCGATTGCCGATGGCGACTGGGTCGTCGTCCGCCGGGAGTCGGACGTCGAGAATGGCGATATTGTCGCCGCGACGATCGACGGGGTCGAGGTCGAAGGCACGGTCAAAACCCTCAAGCGATCTGACGGTCACGTCTGGCTGATGCCGCACAACCCCGCCTACACGCCGATCCTTGGCGACGACGCGGCCATTGTCGGCAAGGTGGTCGCCGTGCTGCGCCGGGTCTGACCAATGCGCCGAGGCGACTCGACAGAGGCTCGACGTTCTGGCCGCGCAGCGATGCGTTTGCGCAGTCAGACAGCAATGATCTGTTCGGCCACCATGTCGATGTTGCGCAGAATGCGGTCGACTGGAACTGGGGTGTGCCGCTGCGTCCGGTCGGCGTCGGGCTGGGGCAGCAGGACGAGACGGTCGATGCCGAGTTCCTCATATTGATCGACCGTAGCCCGGTCGAGCGGCCCGGCCGGGGTGACCGTGAGTTCCAGCCGACCGAGTTCATCGGGCCGTTCATGTTCCTTGCCTAGCTGCCGCAAGGCGTCGACGTGGCGGCGGGTCTCCGGCAGGTCCATGCTGAAGCCATACCAGCCGTTCGCCATGCTCACGGCGCGGCGGAGGGCAGCAGGTGCCTCGCCGCCGACCACGACCGGCGGGCCAGGGCGCCGCTGGGGACGGGGCTGGGCGTCGATCCCGGCGAACGAGACGAACCGGCCGTGATACTCCGGGTTGTCCATCGACCAAAGCGCGCGCAGAGCACGAATGTAGTCGTCCATCCGCTCACCACGGCCTGCCAGCGGCACCCCGACAGCAGCGAACTCTTGGCGGACGTAGCCTGCCCCGAACCCAGCGATCAGGCGCCCCTTGGACACCACATCGACGCTGGCCAGCTCCTTGGCGAGGATTACCGGGTGCGTGACAGTACCAGCCGATCAAGCTACAGAGAACGCCACAATCGTCGAAATGCTCACGTCGGCTCGCGCCTGCGTCATATGTAGGCGGTACTCTCCAGCCCAGCGGGCCAGACCACGGGGGAGGTCCGGCGCATGTCGCCCGCTGGGACCCGAAGGGCAGGCTCCAGGCCGAACGCGGGCCATGTGCCAAGGACTCCTACGAGTCCCGTTTACCTGACCACCGCACCTCACGACAAGGCTCGCCCGGCCCCGCACCAGGGAAGTGAACATGACCGACGCACCCACGATCTTCATCACCGGCGCCACCGACGGCCTCGGCCGTGCCCTTGCCCACCGGCTCGCAGCCGACGGCGCGAACCTGATCCTGCACGGCCGCGACGCCGGCCAGCTTGAGCTCACGGCGGATGACATAGGCACCGCTCATGGCGTGGACCGTCCCCGCACCGTCCGCGCCGACCTGGCCGAGCTCGCCCAGGTCCGCAAGCTGGCCCGCGATGTGCAGGACGCTACCGACCGGCTCGACGTGTTCGTCAGCAACGCGGGGATCGGCGGCGGGATGCCCGACGGGCGGGACCGCCGCACCAGTGCCGATGGGTACGAGCTGCGTTTCGCCGTGAACTACATGGCCGGGTTCCTGCTCACTTTGGAACTGCTCCCGCTGCTGCGCCGATCCGCGCCGGCCCGCATCGTCAACGTGGCCTCCCTGGGGCAAGACGCTATCGACTTCGATGACATCATGATCACTCACGGCTACAGCGGCACCCGGGCCTACGGCCAGAGCAAACTGGCCCAGATCATGTCCGGGTTCGAGCTAGCCGGCCGGGTGCCTGCCGCCGAGATCACGGTGAACAGCCTGCACCCGGCCACCTACATGCCCACCAAGATGGTGCTGGAAGAGATCGGCCAGCACGTCGACAGCATCGATACCGGGGTCAATGCCACCCGCAGGCTGGTCAGCGATCCTGCCCTCGCCGGGGTGACCGGCCGGTTCTTCGACCGGACCCGCGAGGCCAGGGCCGAGGCGCAGGCCTATGACGCCGGTGCCCGCGCCGAACTGTGGCGGCGCAGCCTGGAACTCGTCGGCCGTCACGACCTCCCGCCTCAAGGAGAGTGAGCGCATCGCCGCTCACTGATCATCAGAGGAGATATGCCTCTGGCCCGCATCCCGCTGACCAGGCAATCTGGAGACCTCGCACGACGGTCGGCGACGATCGCCGGCGAGTAGCCCACCTGGCCACCAAGAGGAGCACAGATTCATGCGTGAGCCGATCATGACAGACAAGATCGCCGATCCGGTCGCCCCGTTCTCCGTGGGCATCCGCCGTGACGGGTTCATCTTCCTCAGCGGGCAGGTGGGCCAGGACCCGGCGACGGGCGCGCTGATCGATGGTGACGCCGCGGCCCAGACCGAGCAGATCTTCAAGAATCTGGCGTCAGTTCTCGAAGCCGCCGGCAAGACGCTCGACGATGTCGTACGGGTCGGCGTCTACCTGACCGACATGAACGACTTCGCGGTCATGAACAGCGTGTACGGGAAGTCCTTCGCCCAGCCCTACCCGGCGCGTACTGCGATCGGCGTCGCGGCGCTTCCGCTCGGCGCGGCCGTCGAGATCGACGCGATTGTCGGCTGACCATGACACGATGCCGGTCAGACGGCCTTCGGGGTGCTGGCGAGTTCACCAACCCGGGGTGGGCCGGAGCACCGGCGGTTACCGCGTCGCCAGCCGCGAAGGTCGTGCTGCCGGTCGGCCCGGATCATTCGCACGACGCGGTGATGGAGCAACTCGCCCTCACGGCCGCCGGAGGGCCGACGAATCAGGGCTTCGTGAGCAGCTACGAACGCAAGGCGCGCGGGCTCAATCCGCCGGCCTTCGGCGGGTTACTAGGGTCCCTGATGAACTGGGTGCACGGGCCGTCTTCGCGCGGTGGGCCTCCGGTGACCGGCTGCGGTCCGTTGGTGATGGCCTGTCAGCCACCGGAGCACATTCCGGTGCTGAGCCGGCTGGCATCGGAGTTCGCGGTGTGTACTCGCTGGTTCTGCTCGATGCCCGGTGAGACCTGGCCGAACCGGAATTTCGCCCACGCGGCGACCTCGGACGGGGAGACTGCGATCGAAATCCGCCCCTACACCAACCGGACGATCTTCGAACTGCTGGAGGAGCACGGTGCTGACTGGCGGATCTATCACGATGACACCCCGCAGGTGTGGGCGTTCCCGGCGCTGTGGGACACCGCTGGGCGCCACGCAAAGTGGTTTCCGCTGGACCAGTTCGCGGCGCACGTCGCCGCGCGAGAGTTGCCTGCGTACACCTTCATCGAGCCCAACCACCGGCCGCCGCTGCACACCCTCGATCATGCCCCGGTCATCGGCGCCCCCGACGTGAGCAATAGCCAGCACCCGGAAACAACCTCGTCAGTGACGCCGCCTATGACACGTTCACGCCGCACGGTGAGTCGGACTTCACCCGGGCCGAACGGCTGATCGCAACCATCTACGAGGCGCTGCGAGCGCAGCCGGAGATGTTCAAGCGGACCGTGCTGCTGGTCACCCACGACGAGCACGGCGGCCTCTACGACCACGTCCCGCCACCGACCGGTGTGCCCAGCCCGGGGGGAGCGCCCAGTTCGGTTGGCCGACTGATGCGCCTGTTGCTATACCGCAAGGCCCGCGCGTTCGACTTCACCATGCTCGGCCCGCGCGTTCCCGCGGTCGTCATCTCGCCGCTTGTACCGGCCGGCATCGTTGACCCCCAGACCCACGACCACACCAGCATCCCGGCGACGCTACGCAGGCTGTTCGCCCCGGGCGCGTCGCCGCTGACCCGCCGGGATGCCTGGTCGGCGCCGTTCCACGGCCTGCTCACGCTACCGGTCGCCCGCACCGACCTCCCCGACCTGTCCGACCTGTCCGCCTACGCCACCGGCCTCACCGCCGCCGTCAGCACCGCCGCCGTCAGCACCCCATCCGCCGCGGCGGCGCCCGCGGCCGTCGAACCTACGGCTCCGCCGGCGGTGCCCGCGTCCTACCAGGCGTTCACCGCTCTCGCCGAGCAGGTCCAGCAGCATCTGGTCGCCGTCGGTGAACCGGAGGCGACCGGCGCACCACCCACCGGCGGACCGGTCGAGCGGAGTGCGCAGATCAGCCGGACCTTCGCTGCGGCCGCCCACCGGCACCGCCACGAAGCCGGGCGGCCCGCACGTCCGGCCGCTCCCGAGAACCAGTGAGAGAGCCGGAGGGGCGCGTCTCAAGGCGCCTCGGAGGCGAGCGGGAGACTATGTGTGACCGCCGCCGACCAGGGAGATTGCCATGGCCATTACTCCACCGACCGCAACCGAACTCGCGACCATTGCGGAACGGTACGGGTTCCACCTCACCCCGCGGGACGTCGAGTCGTTTCTTGCTCTCATGACCGGTGCGCTGGCGTCCTACGACGCCGTCGAGCGACTGTATGAGGCGCGCCGCCCAGATCCTCCCAGCCGGCCCTGCCAGCGTCCTGCCGACGCCGACAACCAACTCGGTGCCTGGTACGTGACCACCGAGATCACCACACGAGCCGACGGCCCGCTGGCCGGCCGCCGGGTGGCGGTCAAGGACAACATCGAGGTAGCCGGCGTGCCGATGATGAACGGATCGGCCGCGGTCGAGGGATACACCCCGCGCCGCGACGCGACGGTGGTCACCCGCCTGCTTGACGCGGGAGCGATCATCACGGGCAAGGCTGTCTGCGAGGACCTGTGCTTCTCCGGGGGCAGCCACACGTCAAGGACCGGGCCGGTGCGCAATCCGTGGGACCGGTCGAGATCGGCTGGCGGGTCATCCAGTGGCAGCGCCGCGCTGGTCGCGGCCGGCCATGCGGACCTGGCCCTCGGCGGCGACCAGGGCGGGTCGGTCCGCATCCCGAGCGCGTTCTGCGGCACCGTGGGACACAAGCCGACCCACGGCCTGGTCCCTTATACCGGTGCGTTCCCCATCGAGAACACCCTCGATCACCTCGGCCCGATCACCCGTACCGTGCGTGACGCGGCGGTGCTGCTTGGCGTGTTGGCCGGCCCGGACGGGCTGGACCCGCGCCAGCAGAGCATGCTTACCCCCCGCGATTACCTCACGGAACTAGATGCTGGTGTCGACGGCATCCGGATCGGCGTAGTGGAGGAGGGATTCGCCATCCCCGGCCTGTCTCAGCCGGGAGTGGACGCGGCTGTTCGCGCGGCGATCACCACGCTGAAGAGCGCGGGGGCGGTGGTCGACAGCGTGAGCGTTCCGTGGCATCGGGACGGCATGCACGTCTGGACGGTCATCGCCACCGACGGCGTGGTCGGGCAGATGATCGACGGGAACGGCTACGGGATGAACTGGCCCGGCCTCTACGATCCGGAACTCATGGTCCACTACGCCAAGGGCCGCCGGGCGCATGCCGACGCTCTGTCAGAAACGGTCAAGATGACCACCCTGTGCGGTCGGTATGTCATCGACCGTTATCACGGGCAGTACTACGCGATGGCCCGGAACCTCGCCTTCGAACTGACCGCCGCGTACGACGCGGCCCTGGCCCACATCGACGTTCTGGTCCTGCCGACGCTGCCGATCGTCGCGTCGGTCCTGCCCGGGGCCGGTGCTTCCCGCGAGGAACGCGTCGCCCGGTCGCTGGAGATGATCGCCAACACCGCCCCCTTCGATGTCAGCGGCCACCCCGCCATCTCGGTTCCGGCCGGCCTCGCCGGTGACCTGCCGGTCGGCATGATGATCGTCGGCCGGCGTTTCGCGGACGGCACCTGCCTGCGGGTAGCGCAGGCCTATGAGACCGCTGTCGGCGGGTTCCCGACCCCGCCCGGTTACTAAGCGATGGCCGGGCCGGACTGAGTAGTTGTGCTCAGGCGCACAAGTTGCTGGCCGAGCAGGACCTGCTGCGGGTGGACAGCACCTGACCGCGCCTCGCGGCGCACGGGCGCCCCGCGTCCGGGAATGAGCAGGTCAGCCTGGATTCTATGCCCGCGCCCTCCCAGTGCGGTGGCCGCGCTGCTGGCCATGATGGGGCCGGCCCGGAGGGGATGTCCCTGATCATCTGCGGCTCACGGCCGCGGCCGCGCCGCCGCGCCGCTGCTGGCCATTCCTTGGCGGTATCTGGTTGTGTGTCTCTGTACGCGCGTGGTAGTGCGCTATACAGGGAAGGCACGAAGGAGCGAGATGCGGCCAAACGACGGGTCCCCGCCAGGCAGGCAAATGGCGCAGGAACGGCTTGCCGCCGTGCGCCGCATGCTGGCCATGGCTCCGTTGCCGGTCAAGATTCTGCTGGTCGCGGCCCTGCTGCTGCTCGGCGTCGGCACGCTCCCGTTCCTCATCGTGGCCGCGTTCATCTACGCGCCGATCGCGGTCTTCGCTGGGCACCGCTCGCCAGCGGCCTCGTTGGCGGTCGCCGTCTGGGGCCTGGCGGTGGTCTCCGGATTCTCCGGCAGTAACCGTACCGCCATAGCGCCGCTGATGCTGCTCCCGTTCGCGATGGTGGCTGGCGCGCACGCCCGCCCCCTTTCCCGCCAGTTCGTGCCCTGCCGCACGGTCATCCTCGCGCTCCTCTGGGCGCTGCCGCCGGCCATGGTGGCCTGGCACCTCTTGCCCAGGCAGCCGCTGGCCAGCATCATCATCGGCTGGGTGCTCGGCGGCCTGGTGCTGGCCTGGCGGTGGGCCAAGGCGTCGCAGGCCGCCCGTGGTTTCGACCGCCAGCAGGCCAGGGGTGGCGCCCTCGCGGCGCCGCGCGACTGGTCGGGCCGGGCAGGCACCGGCCAGGCCCGCCGTCCGCCGGGCGGCGCCGGGCGAGGTGGGCGGGGCGGACAGAACGCCGAGCCGGCCAGGGTGCACCAGGCCGCCGACGGCACGCTGAGCCAGGCACCGCAGGAAACGCCCGCCGACCGCGGCGCGGGGGCCCGGCAGTTCCCGGAGATCACGGTGGAGCAGGCCATGGCCGAACTGGACGCCATGATTGGCCTGGCCGCGGTGAAGGAGCAGATCCGCCAGATCACCGCGTCGGTCGAGGCCGCGCGGCGCAGAGCGCTCGCCGGGTACGGCACCGACAAGCCGATGCAGCATTTTGTGTTCCTCGGGCCGCCCGGCACCGGGAAGACCTCGGTCGCCCGGATCGTCGCCAAGATCTTCTACGCGTTCGGGCTGCTCGACAGGCCGGCTGTGGTGGAGGCGGGGCGCGCCGACCTGGTCGGCGAGTACCTCGGCGCGACCGCGATCAAGACCAATGAGCTTGTCGACTCCGCGCTCGGCGGGGTCCTGTTCATCGACGAGGCGTACAGCCTGGTCAATGACGGCGAGGGACAGGGCGACCGGTTCGGCAACGAGGCCGTCCAGGCGCTGCTGAAGCGCGCCGAGGACAACCGCCAGGAACTCGTCATCATCCTCGCCGGCTACGAGCGGCAGATGGAAAGCTTCCTGGCCAGCAACCCCGGACTGAACTCCCGGTTCGGGCTCAGGGTGAAGTTCCCCGGCTACTCACCCGCCGAACTGATGGCGCTGGCTGAGCTGTCGCTGGAGCAGCGCGGCGAGGTGCTCGATCCCGACGCCCGCCCGGCGCTCTGGCGGATGATGGAGGACGTGGGGCGCCGCAGACTCGCCGACGAGCTCGGGAACGGGCGGTTCGTCCGCAGCCTGCTGGAAAAGGCGGGCCAGGCACGTGACGTCCGGGTGATGGCGATCGCGGCCGAGCCGACATCCGCGGACCTGGTGACGCTGGAGGCGGCGGACCTGGAGCGGGCCGGCGCCGAGCTCACCGCCCGGTTCCGCGGCTACACCGAGGCGCCCACCCTGGAGAGCGCGCTCGCCGAACTCGACGAGCTGATCGGCCTGGAGCCGGTCAAGCGCCAGGTGCACGAGATCACCGCGCAGCTGCGGGTCGCCCGGCTGCGGGACCGGCAGGGGCTGGCCAGCCAGCCGCCGGCCCGGCATTTCGTGTTCACCGGGCCACCCGGGACTGGGAAGACGACCGTCGCCCGGATCCTCGGCAGGATCTTCGCGGCGCTCGGATTGCTGGTCCGCCCGGAGGTGGTGGAGGCGCACCGGGCCGATCTGGTCGGCGAGCATCTCGGCTCGACCGCGATCAAGACCGGCAAGCTGATCGATTCCGCCCTGGGCGGGGTGCTCTTCATCGATGAGGCGTACTCGCTGTACAACGCGGGGTACTCGGGTGGCGACGCCTACGGATCGGAGGCCGTGGCGACGCTGCTCAAGCGCGCGGAGGACGACCGCGACCGGCTGGTGATCGTGCTGGCGGGTTACCCGGCGGATATGGACAGGTTCCTGCGCAGCAATCCGGGCCTCGCCTCCCGGTTCAGCGTGCGGATCGGCTTCCCCAGTTACACGCCTGGCGAGCTGGCCAGGATCGCCGGTGTCATCGCGGAGCAGGCCGGGGACACCTTCGAGCCGGACGCGCTGCCCGTGCTGGAGGAGATCTTCGGCATCGCCGCCGTGGCCGGGCGCATCGACGAACTCGGCAACGGCCGGTTCGTGCGCTCGCTGTTCGAGCGTGCCTGCGCGGCGAGGGACCTGCGGGTGGCGGACCTCGGCGAGAACGCGAGCGCGGCCGACCTCACCACCGTGTCGGCCGCCGACCTGCGCGGCGCCTTCCTCGAACTGGGCGGGCAGGCGGACACCGTATCCTCCTGACCCGGCTCCTTCGTGATCACCGCAGCCTCGCGGTCGGCACTTCAGCGAGCCGGAGGGGCGCGGTGCTGCCTGGACTGAGGAGCAAGGGTGAGCGAGCTGCCGGGGCGCGGTGCTGCCTGGACTGAGGAGTGAGGAACGAGCGACGAGGGAAGGCGGCGCCCCAAAGCACCCTGGAGGCGAGCGGGGGACAGCACCGATCGGGAAGCTGGTCAGGGCAGGTTAGCCGGGGGCAGTTCCTGCAGCGCCGCGACCAGGGCGCCGGAGTCCGTGCCCGCGTCCCTGATCACATACATGAGTGTGTGCAGCACCGCGTGCCTGTCCTCGCCCTGGTCGAGCAGGCGCTGCGCCGCCTCCCACAGCTCGGGCGGGTCACCCCGCCAGAGCCGGTCGGCGAGGACCATGTGCCGGTCGATGTGCAGTTCGCTGGTGTGCCGCCCATGTGCCTCGTGGTGATCGGCGGCCAGCAGCGTGTGCCGGTCCGCCTGCTGGGCGGGGTCCAGCGTGCTCAGGTCAACCCCGTCGTACCGGCCCCTGAGCACCGGGAAGGCGAACGCGCGCCGGGGCAGAGCCTCCAGGTCATCATCGGGCAACAGCCTGGCCACCAGCTGCGGATCCAGGCCGAACGCCGTCGGGTCCCGGTAGACCTGCGCGAACGTGCCCATCGAGTCGAACACGGTGTCCAGCGTCTCGGCGACCGCGTCCGCCGCGGCCATGTGCCGCCCGCCCGCCCAGCGCACCCAGCAGGCGAGCACGTGCGGCATGGCATGCTGCTCGGCGGGGGAGAGCATGACCTTGCGCGGCAGCCAGTCCAGGAGAAAGACCTCCACCTTCGCCGGGCTCATCCGCAGCGGGCGGCCGAAGTCCTGGTCACAGCCATAGTCGACGATGTGGTCGGCGCACCGGCTGGCCGCCTTGGTGTCGGAGAGGTCCTCTGCCTCATCGGAGGCGAGGAACTCGGCCACCAGCGTGGCCCGGCGGTCCCTGGTCCACGCGTGCCGCCTGGCGGTCGCGCCGACCCAGCCGGAGCCGGTGCCCGGCGAAGAGAGCTCGCCGGATGCTGAACCGTCGGCCGTGGTCGCCCCGGGTGCGCCCGGCCGGCCGGGCCCGGACGGCGGGAGCGTGCGGATCCTGGCCCTGAGGAACGCGTGATATGACGGGAAGGAGTCGCTGACTGGGGGGCCCGCGCCGGTTTCGGTCACAGCGAGGGCCGTCTCAAGCAGTCGCCTGGCCTGCGGTGCCTCCACCGGCCGGAACGAGGGGCTGGAGATCATCGCTCCATCCGGGCCGCCAGCGTCACGGCAGCGTTCGAGGAGCTTGTCCACCTGCGAGGTCACCCATCCGTCGCGCAGCATCCCGCCCGCGTTGTAGTCGACCACCATGACCAGGGCGTGCGGCTCTTCTCCCGCATAGCTGAACACGCACACGACCTCGTCACGGTCGCCGAAGACGTCGGAGTTCACGTAGCACTCTGCTGCGGCGACCGCGCCGACCGACTCCGCCCAGCCCGGCCTGGCCACCCCGTGCTCCATCAGCGCCAGGGCGGCCGCCTCGGCCCGGGCGGCCTGGCGCGGCGTGCCCAGGCAGGCGATGCCGGACAGCAGCGCGAGCGCGGCCGGGCTCTTCTGCTGCGCGGCGTAGCCGACGAGGCCCTCGCCCACCAGTTCCTCGACGTCCGCGTGACCTCGCCGGCCTCCCCGCGGGGCGCGCTGCCCCCACCAGGTGCCGAGCAGTTCGCTGACCATGAGCTCGGCATCGAGCGGGCTGCGGACCGCGAGCAGTTCCCGCGCGGCGCGCAGCATCTCGGCGAACAGCGCATTCGGCGGGGGCGAGGCGGCCCCCGCAGGCCCGGGTCCCTTGCCGTGGCCGGAACGGCCCGCCCCGCCAGGGGGCTCTCGGCGTCGGCTCTTCGGGCTCACATGCACACCCTCCCAGATTCACGCCGCGTCGTGCCACGTCCACGCGGGGATGGGGGAACTTTCCCGGGTTCGTCAGATTTTCCCGGTACCGGTGTACGCGTTCTCGCGACCCCAACGTAAGCGTGCTGTCTCCGGTGCCGCACGTATTCGCCTAAGATGTGGGAAGCTTGCCTGCGTGGCCGCCCGCGATGTCTGCGGTTGTCGAGCGTGGCACGCGCGGCGGCGCGGTGCTGCGCCGGTGGCTCCCCGTGACCGCGTTGTAGCCGCTAGCCTGCTTGTGTCCGCGGTGAGCAGGAAGGAGCCGATGCATGGCTCACGCACGGGACCGGAGTGCGGACCATGAGCACTGACACCTCAGTACCCCAGCCCCAGGTATCCGGGCTGGACATCTCCGATTCGGCGCTGCTCGCCACGCTGCTGCGCGAGGCTCCGATCGGCTTTGCTTTCTTCGGTCCCGACCTGCGCTTCCGGAGGATCAACCGGGCGCTGGCCGGCCTACCCGGGGCCGGCCTCGGCGAGCACCTCGGCCGGCTGCCCTCGCAGGTCTGGCCGGAGACGCTGGCGGCCAGGGTGGAGTCGGCGGTCCGCCGGGTTCTCGCGGAGGATCAGCCCCTGTTCGAGTCTGACCAGACCGTCAGCATGCTCCCGGCCACGCTGGCGCCTGCGGCCACCGACGGCACCGCCGCGGACGTTACCGGCCCGGACGGCCAGGCCGCGGACGCCACGAGCACGGACGGCCGGGGCGCGGACGGCCAGGGCGCGGGTCGCGGCACGTCGGCCAACGCGGGCACGCCCGGCGCTGAACTCCGCCAGTGGGCCTTCTCCTGGTTCCCCTCGCACGACGAGGACGGCAACATCACCGGTGTTGCCCTGATCGCGGTGGATGTCACTGACCGCCAGAATTCGGCGGAGGCGGTTCGCCGGAGCGAGGAGCGTTACCGCTCGCTCGTGCAGGCCGGCGCGCAGGTGGTCTGGGTCACGACGCCGACCGGGGCCATCGCGGAGGATTCCCCCGAGTGGCGCTCGATCACCGGCCAGACCCTGGAGGAATACCTGGGCAACGGCTGGCTGGATGCGATCCACCCGGAAGACCGCGAGCGTGTGGAGCGTGACTGGCGGGAGTGCGTTCAGGCCGGAAAGGTTTTTGATAGTCGCTACCGGGTCCGCACCAAAACCGGCTCGTACCGGCATTACGACGTCCGGGCGGTCCCGATCGAGCGAGATGGGAAGATCATCGAGTGGGTGGGGGCGAGCAGCGACGTCACGGGGCAGCGTGAGGCCGAGGAGATGCGCGGCCGGCTGACCGAGCAGTTGTCCGCCGCGGCGCTGCGTACCGCCCGGCTGCAGCAGGCGACCTCGATGCTCGCCGAGGCGCTCACCGTCTTGCAGGTGGTCGAGGTGATCACCGAGGTCGGCCGGTCGGCAATCGGCGCGGAGCGATCCGCGGTGGCGCTGCTGGACCAGGACCGGCTCCGGCTGCACACCATCAACCCGGGCGGGCTCCCCGACAGCCCGGGGGCGCACGGCGGCGATATCCCGCTGGATCTGCCCAGCGTGATGACCGCGGCGATCACGACGCGGCGGCCGGTGCTGGTGGAGAACCCCGACGCGCTGCGCCGGCAGTTCGACGGTGTGGCCAGCGTTGATCTGTTCCTGACCCACAGTGACGAGCGCGCCTGGGTGGGATTGCCGCTTCTCGCGGCGGGCGCGCCGCTCGGGGCGCTGCGGTTCTCCTTCACCCGGCCCCGGCAGATCACCGAGGAGGAGCGGGTCTTCCTGGAAGCGCTCGCGGGCCAGTGCGCGCTGGCGCTGGAGCGGGCGACGCTGTTCGAGCGTGAGCACACCACGGCTGAGACCCTCCAGCGCAGCCTGCTGCCGGACCGGCTGCCCAGCGTGCCGGGGATCATCCTGGAAGCGATGTACCTTCCGGTCACCAGGAATATGGAGATCGGCGGGGACTGGTACGACGCGTTCCGGCTGCCGGATGGCAGGCTCGCCGTCGCCGCAGGAGACGTGATGGGCAAGGGGCTGACCGCCGCGGCGGGCATGGGGCGGGTGCGCAACGCATTGCGTGCCCTCGCGCTCACCGACCCGCGGCCGGCCGCCGTGCTCGCCGGCCTCGACCGGCTGTTCACCGCCACCGAACTCGACGAGCAGGTGACAACCGTGGCCTACCTGGTCGTCGACCCGGTCACCGGGGAGGGCCTGGCCGGCAACGCGGGTCACCTGCCACCGCTGCTGCTGTCCAGCGACTCGCCGCCCCGGCTCGACCCGACCGAAGCCGGCACCCCGCTGGGCTGGGCGAGCCCGCGTCAGCAATATGTGTTCCGCCTGCCGCCCGGGAACACGGCGGTGCTCTACTCCGATGGGCTGGTCGAGAACCGCAGGCGCGGCCTCGACACCGGCTTGGACGAACTGGTGGCCGTGGCGGCACAGGCGCGGCCCGGGGTCGTGGAAGATCCCGCCAGATTGCTGGAGTACCTGGTAGACCGGATGCTCACGGGTTATGAGCAAGACGACGATGTGACCGTGCTCGTTCTGCACGTCCCGCGGCGCGACGGGACGCCGCCGCCCCGCGCGGCTGGTGGCGTGATCCCCGTAGCTCGGAGGGGTAAGGCATGAGTAGAGACAGCAACGATGCCATGGGGTGCCAGGTGATGAGGCGCCAGATGGCACAGCGGGGCCCGTCAGCGGTACGAGCTACCCGTCGACTCCGCCTAAGGTGGTGGTCGGGAGTAACGCCACTCGCGCCCGCGGCGTACCAACAGCGGGGTATGCGCAGTAGGGTCCATTTCCCGCTCACGTACGCAGGGAGAGGTGTCTGTGTCGCCTGCCAGTTCGGCTAGTCAACGGTCGTTTGCGGCTCGGCAGGCCGCCGTCCAGCGAAGGAAGGGGTGACCGCGGTGGCAAGCGCTGCAGGCTCCGCAGCGCGGAGGCAGCCAGGGCCGGAAGGCCGGGGCGGGCAGGTGCCAGCGCAGCAGGCCTCCGGGCGCGCCGGATCAGGGGAAACAGCCGGGTCTCGGCCGGACAGAGCGGTCACGCTCGTGGACCGGGACGCTGCACCGGGTGGGCGTGATGCGCCGCAGTCCACTGGGCGCCGCAAGCGCGGCAGGTCGGGCGGCCGCAAGGGCGCGCAGGCGGGCCAGCCCGGCGGGCCGAAGAAGGGCGCCGGCGAAGCCAAGCCCCAGCAGGATGCCCAGCCCGGCGGGGACCTCGGTGAGGCTGTGGCGCCCGCGGAAGCGGCGGATCTGGTCGGCGTGCCGGACCTGGACGTAGAGGCGGGCCTGGACGCTGAGGTCGGCCCGATCGATGCCGACCTGGCCGATGAGGGCCTGGACGCGGCCGAACTCGAAGACCTTGTCGACATCGTTACCGTGGACTTGGACGTCGAGGTCGATGTCGTTGTCGTAGCCGACGATGACCTCTCTGAGGACGACGTGGCCGAGGACGATGTGGCCGACGTCGGGATCGACGAAGGCCGTTCCGGGCCCGGAACGGCCGGAGGAGCCGGACCGGCCGCGGGTCGGCGGGCCGGCGCGGCGGAGCCGGGCTCGCCGGCGGCGGCTGATCCAGCGGCCGCGGCGGGCCAGGGCGTGCGCGCGGTCAAGGCAGGCGCCAGCGATAGCGAGGAAGAGGCGTTCGTCTACGGAGATGACGACGACGACCTGCCCGCTGCGCAGGTCGCGTCGGCGGGCGCGACAGCCGACCCGGTCAAGGACTATCTCAAGCAGATCGGCAAGGTGCCGCTGCTCAACGCCGAGCAGGAAGTCGAGCTCGCGAAGCGGATCGAGGCTGGGCTGTTCGCCGAGGAGAAGCTCGCCGACGGTCCCGGCGGCCTGCGGTCCGACGCCCGCGATGACATGGCGTGGATCGCCGAAGATGGCCGGCGGGCCAAGAACCACCTGCTGGAGGCGAACCTGCGGCTCGTGGTCTCGCTGGCCAAGCGGTACACCGGGCGCGGGATGCTCTTCCTCGACTTGATCCAGGAGGGCAACCTCGGCCTGATCCGCGCGGTCGAGAAGTTCGACTACACCAAGGGCTACAAGTTCTCCACCTACGCCACCTGGTGGATCAGGCAGGCGATCACCCGGGCCATGGCGGATCAGGCCCGGACGATCCGCATCCCGGTGCACATGGTCGAGGTCATCAACAAGCTGGCTCGCGTGCAGCGGCAGATGCTGCAGGATCTCGGCCGGGAGCCGACCCCGGAGGAACTGGCCGCTGAGCTGGACATGACCCCGGAGAAGGTCATCGAGGTGCAGAAGTACGGCCGCGAGCCGATCTCCCTGCACACCCCGCTCGGCGAGGACGGCGACAGCGAGTTCGGTGACCTGATCGAGGATTCCGAGGCGATCCAGCCCGGTGAGGCGGTCAGCTTCACCCTGCTGCAGGAGCAGTTGCACTCGGTGCTGGACACGCTCTCTGAACGCGAGGCCGGGGTCGTCTCCATGCGGTTCGGCCTGACCGACGGTCAGCCCAAGACGCTGGACGAGATCGGCAAGGTCTACGGGGTTACCAGGGAGCGGATCCGCCAGATCGAGTCGAAAACCATGTCCAAGCTGCGCCACCCGTCGCGTTCCCAGGTGCTGCGGGACTATCTCGACTGAGCCGCTGACAGGTAAGACCACCGCAAGGCACAGCCAGCCGGCCGCCGATGGATAAGGCCCGGGCTGTCTCCCGCCGCCGATGGATAAGGCCCGGGCGTCTGCCCGGGCCACGTCTCAGGTGGTGCCAAATCGCTTCAGGCGGTGCCGAGCTGCTTCAGGTGGGCCACATCGCTTTCGGGTGGGCCATATCGCTTCAGGAGGGCCGAAACTGCTTCCGGACGTGGTGGAGTATCAGGTTGCCTTTCGCTGCCACGTCGCAGCCCTTGGCTACCGTCCGCCGGGGTCATCCCGGCGGACGGGTCAGCCTTCGCGCCCCGCACCTCCGGTTGGCGAAAGCCGCTCTGTCTCGTCCTGGATCTCCACAGCGACCTTGGCCAGCGCCTCAGCGTGCTGCCGGCTGTGGTGAGCACAGAAAAGCAGCTCCCCGGAACCGGGGAGCACAACGCGTACGTACGCCTGGGCGCCACACCGGTCGCAAACATCTCTGGCGGTCAGCGGCTTGCTTGGCGCTAGAGCTCCGGCCATCTCGCCTCCCTCGCGTCGTGCCACCGGCCCATGATGTCCGGCTGGCTTACCCTCTCCTGCTACACAACACTGTGCCAGGCCCATCCGTTCCCGTGTCGACGCCACCTACGCCGAGAGCGAACGCCGCTCTGGCCCGGAGGCATGTTCTCGTCTATCTACTGTAGCGTGCGCGTTGTCCCAGGTAGCCGGGTATGTCCGCGGCGTGGCTCCGCGGAGCACCCACCGCGGCCGGTTAGTCTGCGGTCAGGGTCGACCGTGTGCGGCCTCCCGCACCGCTGCAAGCCACCGCTGCAAGGAGAATCCGTGACTGCCGTCCGTGCTGAATCTGCCGGGCAAGGAGTGCCCGCGGCGTCGGCCGCTCGGGCTGCGGCGCCCAAAGCCGGGCCGCTCGCCGTGGACGGCTACACCGCGCGCCACCTGTCCGTGCTGGAGGGCCTAGAGGCGGTACGCAAGCGCCCGGGCATGTACATCGGGTCAACCGACGGCCGCGGGCTGATGCACTGCCTGTGGGAGATCTTCGACAACGCGGTGGATGAAGCGCTGGCGGGCCACTGCACTGATATCGAGGTCGTGCTGCATGCCGACTCCTCGGCCGAGGTGCGCGACAACGGCCGCGGCATCCCGGTGGACGTGGAGCCGAAGACCGGCCTGACCGGCATTGAACTCGTGATGACGAGGCTGCACGCCGGGGGCAAGTTCGGTGGCGGGTCCTATACCGCATCCGGTGGCCTGCACGGTGTGGGGGCCTCCGTGGTGAACGCGCTGTCCGCCCGCCTCGACGTGGAGGTCGATCGCGAAGGGCACGAATGGTCGGCCGCCTTCCGGCGAGGCGTGCCGGGGGAGTTCGGCGGGCCGGGGCCCGGCGCCGCCTTCACCGCCAAGCCCGGGCTGCGCCAGACGCGCAAGGTGGCCAGGAAGCTGACCGGCACCAGGATCCGGTTCTGGCCTGACCGCCAGGTGTTCGTCCGGGACGCTGGCTGGAGCTTCGATGCACTTCTGCAGCGGGCGCGGCAGACCGCCTACCTCGTCCCCGGGCTCACGATCCGGGTCCGGGACGACCGCCCGGCAGCAGCCCGCCCGGGTCCAGTCGACGGCTTGCCCGGAGATCCTGAGGCACGCGAGGCGGAGTTCAGGTTCGACGGCGGCATCAGTGAGTTCTGCGCCCACCTGGCTCCCGGGGAGCCGGTGACCGAAGTGGTGCGGCTGACCGGGTCAGGCCATTTCACCGAGACGGTGCCGGTGCTCGATGATCAGGGGCACATGACCCCGGCGGACGTGGAGCGGGAGCTCTCGGTCGACGTGGCACTGCGCTGGGGGACCGGATACGACACCGTGACCAGGTCGTTCGTTAATGTGATCGCCACGCCGAAAGGCGGCACGCACGTCACCGGCTTTGAGCGGGCGCTGGTCAGAACGCTGAACGAGCAGTTGCGCGCGGCCCGGCTGCTGAAGAACGGCGACGAGCCGGTGACCAAGGAAGACGTGCTGGAGGGGCTCACTGCAGTCATCGGCGTGCGGTTGCCGGAACCACAGTTCGAAGGGCAGACCAAAGAGATCCTTGGCACGCCCGCCGCCTCCCGGATCGTGGCACAGGTGGTGGGCACGGAACTGCGGGCCCTGTTCGAGGCACCGAGGCGCGGAGCCAAGCAGCAGGCGCGAGCGCTGCTTGAGAAGGTGGCCTCGGCGGCGAAAGCGCGGATCGCGGCCCGCGAGCACCGGGACAACCAGCGCCGTAAGTCTGCCCTGGCCAGCTCGGCGCTACCGGCCAAGCTGGTGGACTGCCGCAGCGCCGACGACCGCAGCGAGCTGTTCATCGTCGAGGGCGACTCCGCGCTCGGCACGGCCAAGCTGGCCAGGGATTCCGAGTTCCAGGCATTGCTGCCGATCCGCGGCAAGATCCTTAACGTGCAGAAGGCGTCGCTGGCGGACATGCTGAAGAACGTCGAGTGCGCGGCCATCATTCAGGTGATCGGAGCCGGGTCCGGCGGGTCGTTCGATCTGGACTCCGCCAGATACCAGCGGATCATCTTCATGTCCGACGCCGACGTGGACGGCGCGCACATCAGGACCCTGCTGCTCACGCTGTTCCACCGCTACCTGCGCCCGCTGCTGGACGCTGGACGCGTATTCGCCGCCGTGCCGCCCCTGCACCGTATCGAGCTGTCCAATCCCCGCAAGGGGCAGCAGAAGTACAGGTACACCTACTCCGACGGCGAACTTCGCCGCACACTGCTGGAACTGGAGCGCAGGGGCCAGCGGTGGAAAGAGCCCTTGCAGCGGTACAAGGGCCTGGGCGAGATGGACGCGTCCCAACTGGCGGAGACCACCATGGACCCGCGGCACCGCACGCTGCGCCGGATCCGCATCGAAGACGCCGCCCCGGCCGCGGCCATGTTCGAGCTGCTGATGGGAAGCGAAGTCGCCCCCCGCCGCGACTTCATCATTGGTGGGGCGGCAGAACTGGATCTTTCCCGCATCGACGCCTGAGCGGGGTTTGGCCCGGGGGGTCCGGGGGTTGCCCCCGGGCTGGCAGAGCATCGTCGGTGGCGCGGCAGAACTCTTCTCCCCTCGATCGGCTTGCGGTCAGGACAGCAGACCCCCGCGACGGCGGCAACCGCCTACCGGCTCAGTGAGTGGCCCACCTCACACGGATCCACGCCCGAATTAGTGGTACATTAGTACCGAAAGTTAGCGGTACATCTGTACAGGATAGTTGGGCGGGAGTGACGATGCACAAGGTGACCGATGGACGCCTCGCGCGCGGCGACGCCCGCAAGACGCTGCTGCTCGACGCGGCCGTACGCATCGTCGGCGAACAGGGCTTGGGTGCGCTCACGCACCGCGCGGTCGCCGCCGGCGCCGCCGTTTCGCTCGCCTCCGTCACCTATCACTACCCATCGATCGACGACCTCCGCCGCGCGACCTTCGAGCACGCCGGCTCACGGATCGGGTTGGAGTTCGTCGGTCTCATCGCCCACACCGCCACGGAACCCGACGCTCTCCCGGACATCTGCGGCGACTTCACCACGCATCTCGTCACCGAGCGGCGGACCGACACGATCGCCGTTTTCGAGATGATCCTCGCGGCCGGCCACGATCCGGAACTCGGTCCGGTCAAAGGGCTTCTCGACCAGCGACTGGCCCAACTTCTGGCGCCCTATGTCGGCTCAGAAGGGGCTGCGTTCACCGTTACCGCCGCAATGCAGGGACTCGTACTCACCGCTCTCGCGCTCGACCGAGCGCGTGATCCGGGCTGGCTGCGCGGCGCGGTGAGCGATCTCATCCGCCGCTACCGCGCCATCCCCTGACCTCGGGTGCCCGGCACCCGCGCGTCGTCCCATCCACCGCAGGAGAATCCTCATGGAAGCGTTCCTCACCGCCATCAGCGGCCTGGCCTGGACGATCGTCTACATAGACGCGATCCGGATCGGGTTCCGCCAGAAGACCTACGCGATACCGATGGCCGCACTGGGCCTCAACTTCGCGTGGGAGTCAACCTACGCGGTGCACGACCTGGCGGCCACGGCGTCGCTACAGGGCTTGGTCGATCTCGTCTGGGCACTGGCCGACCTCGCCATCGTGTACACCTTCTTCGCCTTCGGCCGCGCCGAGTTCCCGCGCTTTGTGACACGGCCGATGTTCACCATCTGGGGCATTCTGGTGTTCGGCGCCTCCTACGCGGTGCAGTGGCTGTTCATGGCGCAGTTCGGCATTGACCACGCCGCCCGCTACTCGGCCTTCCTGCAGAACCTGCTGATGTCGGGCCTGTTCATCGCGATGCTCGTCGCGCGGCGGGGCCTTCGCGGGCAGACCCTCACGATCGCCATCGCGAAATGGCTCGGCACCCTGGCCCCCACCATCCTGATCGGCGTGCTCGGCAACTCACCGTTCATTCTCGGCATCGGCATCATGTGCAGCGTGTTCGACCTGGTCTACATCGGCCTCGCGGTTTGGGTGAAGACGCACCCCGACGCACTTGCCGCGGCCGACACGCCCACCCTGGCACCCGCGGCCGAGACGGCGGCGCAGCGGGGCGTCCCGGCCTGACGACCCAGGATTCGGGACGCGGCAACCGGTCACGTCAGTTCGTGGCCGGTGGTGCTGTCCACGTGGTCCGGGATGTCTCCCTGATGGCGATCGCCGGTTGTTGAGGTCCCCGATGGCTCGAACATGAGAATCGCGCCGCCGGGCGACGACGGTTTGTGCTCCGTGCCCTTGGGCACGACGAACGTGTCTCCCTTCAAGAGCACGACCGTGGTCTCGCTGCGATCGGCGCCGCGCACGGTTACGTCGAAGCGGCCGTCGAGGACGAGGAAGAACTCGTCGGTGTCGTCGTGGACATGCCAGACGTGCTCTCCCCGGGTATGGGCGACCCTGACGTCGTAGTCGTTCATGTGGGCGACGATCCGGGGACTGTAGATGTCATCGAAGGACGCCAGTGCTTGGGTCAGGTTGACGGGTTTCGCGGTCATGTCGTTGATTATCTGCGTGCTCGCTCAGGGGCGTCTTGTACGTTCGTGCATCGACAGGAGGTGGTGGAGATGGACGCGACAGAAAACGGACGGATTCGCCCGTATGCGCTGAGCGCGGGCCAGGGCTGGACGTACAACTACGGCATCGACTTCACCGTCAAGGCCGGAGAACTCGGGAAAGGGCGGCGCCTGGCGTTCGTCGAGTACACCACTCGTGCTGGTGAGGAACCGCCGGACCATACTCACGCGACGGAAGATGAGATCTTCTACGTGTTGCAGGGCGACCTCACGTTCCGCTGCGGAGATGACACGTTTGAGCTTGAAGATGGTGGGTTCATCTTCCTGCCTCGCGGCATCGAGCACGGCTACCGGATCCTCGGCGACCGCGACGTCCGCCTGCTGACCGTGACGGCGCCCGCGCAGGAGGACGCGGTAGGCGGCTGGGGCGGTTTCGTCGCGGACTTCGAGGCACAAGGAGAGCTGCGCGCTTCGCCGCCCGGACTGAGGAGCAGGTGAGCGAGCGGGGAGCAGAGCATCAGCCGTCGTTGGATGCGGGCCGGGCGGCGGCGTCGGCGAGGACCTCACCGAGCGCCGTCACCGCTCCGGGCACCGTCATCATCCGGGACAGGTCCTCCTCGCTGAGGTCGAGGGTGATGTCGTATCGCTGCTCGATCTGGGTAACGAGCCAGGTCAGCTCAAGCGAGCCGATCTGGTCGCCGACCTCCTCGATGGGGCGGTCGCCGAGCGTGGCCAGTATGGCGATGACCTCGTCGCGGCTCGGCACCCCCTGATCGCTCATTCGGCGCTCGCCTGGGCGCGCAGGACCGCCCGGTCACGCACGATTTTCCCGGTGGCTGTCCGGGGCAGCTGGCCGAGGGCCCGCATGATCCGCGGCCGCTTGTAGGAGCCGAGCTGCTCGGTGAGAGCCGCTTCCACCCCGGCGATGGAGCCACCCTCGTCCAGGACCAGGTACGCCTCGATCGCGTCGCCGAACACCACGACGGCGCTGGCCACGCCGGGCACCGCGCACAGGGTCTGCTCGACCTCGGTCAGGTCAACCTTGAGGCCCCCGATGGACACCTGCGAGTCGAGCCGCCCGAGAATCGTGACGAGCCCGGTCGCCGGATCGATGGTGGCCGCATCCCTGGTGTGCAGCCAGCCGCCGTCCCAGCGGGTCGGATCGATCAGCCCGACATAGGGCGACGCGTCCATCTTCACCTGCAGCTCACCGTCGCGCACCCGCACGGTTATCCCAGGCGCGGGCGCGACCGCCGGGCGGTGCAGGCCAGACAGGTCGGTGGCGATCACCCCTAGCTCCGTCATCCCGTACATGGAGCCGAGCGGCACTCCGTAGGCCCGGGTGAACGCCTCCGGCACGCCAGGCCTGGTCAGTTCGCCCGCAACTACCATCCGGGTCAGCTGGGGGAGCGGGCGCCCGCTGGCCGTGGCGGTCAGTAGCTCAGCGTGGAACGGCACCCCGAGGATCATGGTTGGCTCGCTGCCGCCGGTGACGGCCTCGCGGATTCCGTCCGCGGTGAGCCGGCTTGCGAAGGCGAGCTGCACGCCCGCATGCAGGCTGTGCAGCAGCCCCCCGACCAGGCCGAGCACATGGACGATGGAGGCGAGCAGGACGATCCGCTCGCCACGGCCCGGATACTCGCTGAGCTGTGCGTACCGGTCAAGCTCCCACAGCAGGTCAGCGGCGGTCCGCGCGATCACCTTGGATGGCCCCGTCGACCCCGAGCTGAGCTGGATGAGCGCGTGGGGTGTGCCGGCGGGCTGTCCTGCGGGCTGGCGGGCGGCTGTGGGAAGCACCTCTGCGTATCCGCTCATCGGCGTGCCGTTCACCTGTGTGGGCGTTACGGCGACCTGTGGCGCCAGGCGGCTCATGGCCCGCTCGATCTCACCCCGGGCCAGCCGGTGATCCAGCAGGCTGGCCTGCGCCCCGAGGCGCCACGCGGCGAGCAAGGTGGCGACGTAGGTGAGCGACGGGGGCAGAACTAATACAGCTGTCCCGCCGGCCGCCAGCCCGGCGCCAGCCAGCATGTCCTGCTGCTGCCCGACCAGCGCCCGCAGTTCCTGCCGGGTGACGGGGCGACCCATGTGCAGGCACACCTCGGCGTCGTCGCCCGCGAGAAGCGCGGCGTCGACCCATTCCGCCGGCGGCGCGGATACGGGTGCGGAGGCCATACCGGAAAGGCGATCAGTCATGCATCATCATTGGCTGAGACCGGCTTTTCTTCCGTCCTGGGTGCTTTCGCCGAGAGGGTCGCACACGCTGGGATCGACGGTCAAGCAGATGCCGCTCACCGGGCCGCCACGGGGAGGTGGCTGAAGCCGCGGTGGACGAGGCCCCGGCGGCGCGGTAGGCCGGCCAGCCGGAGCGTCGGGAACCGCTCCAGCAGCGCGGGGAAGAACGTGCCCGCCTCAAGCCGGGCGAGCAGCGCGCCGAGGCAGTAGTGGATGCCACCGCCGAACGACAGCACGGTGGTGCCCGTTCTGCTGATGTCGAACGAGTCGGCCGAGGGGAAGCGCGCGGGATCGCGGTTGGCCGCGCCAAGCATCGCGATGATCAGGCCGTCTTTGGGGACAGGCACGCCGCCGATGGTGGTGTCGGCACTAGCGACGCGCCCGACGAACTGGACCGGCGCGTCGTAGCGCAGCACTTCGTCGACCGCGCCGGACTGTAGGCGGGGGTCGTCACGTAGCGCGTTGGCCTGCTCCGGGTGGGCCAGCAGGGCCGCGGTGCCGTTGGTCAGTAGGTTGATCATGGTGTCCCCGCCGGCCATGAAAACGAACACCAGCGTTTGCAGCAGTTCATCCTCGGTGAGCCCAGGATGCCCGTTCGACCCGGCGCCGGTCAGGCCGGCCGGGCCGGCCAGGCTGACCGCGTCGGCCGCGTCCGCGTTCCCCTTCCTGGCTGCGAGCAGCGCGGTGGCGAGGTCGTCGCGCGGCGCGCGCCTGCGCTCGGCGACCAGGCCGGCGAAGTACTCGCGCAGGCCGGCCGCGGCCCGGTCGGCCGCCGCGAGCTCGGCCGGGCCTGCTGACAACTCGCTCACCTCCAGCAGGGCCGACATGGACTCCTGCAGCGGGATCCAGTCGGCCGGGGGAACGCCGACCAGGGTCCCGATCACCGACACGGGAAGCGAGGAGGCCAGGACTTCACGCAGGTTGACCGCGCTTCCCGCGGAGCCGCCATCCGCAATCAGGTTCAGCACCCGGCCGGTCAGCCGCTCGACGTCCTCGCGCATGTTGCTCACCTGGCGGGGCGTGAACGAGGCGCTGACCAGGCGCCGCAGCCTGGTGTGATCGGGTGGGTCACGGAACTCCATGGCCTGGGAGGTGGCGACCCTGGCCGGCCGGTCGCGCCACCCGGGCATGACCCGGTCGCGCCACCCGGGGCTCTGGGAGCGGAAGGCGGGGTCACGGGTGACGGCGGCGCAGTCCTCGTACCGGGTCACGAAAACGGCACCGGATGGAGCCCGGTGCGCGGGCGCAAGCGCCCGCAGTCGTGCGTACAGCGGGTAGGGATCGGTGATGGCCTCAGCCGAAGTAAGGGTCGCCAGCAAGGTATCCGCCTCGTCCTGACGCCCTTTCCCCACCCTTTCCTGACCGCCCATTTAGTTGCCCTCCCGCCCCAGAGCGCGCACCTATCGTAGGCGTGGGGCGCCATTGCCACCAGCCCCGAAACGGCTATACCTTCCGCCCGGGCACCGCGGAACCGGCCTTCTGCGTCGGCCTCCCCACTCGCCGCCGCGAGACGTGAGATGCGTTCAGATCTTGGCTGCCGGGCCGCCGCAATGTGACTCGGCAAGCTGGGCCATTGACCGGCCGATTCGGATTTGCTTCAGTCGTAGCGGGCCGGGGAGTGCCGTCGTCCCGCAGTGGCAGCCAGGAGGACAGAATGCCGTTCGACCCTCAGGTGCAGGCGATCCACGACCGGCTTGAGCGGGATCAGCCCGCGCGGCTGTACACGATGTCGATCGAGGACGCGCGGGCTGCCGATGTGGCATCGGCGGTGGCATCGGCCGGGCTGACGGAGCCCGTGGCCGACGTGACCGACCGGAGCTTCCCTGGGCCGGCCGGGCAGTTGCCGGTCCGCGTCTACCGGCCGGATGGCGAGGGGCCCTGGCCGGTCCTGGTCTACTTCTACGGCGGCGGCTGGAGCCTTGGCACCCTCGACACCTGTGACGGGGTGTGCCGCAGCCTGACCAACGCGGCGCGGTGCGTGACGGTCGCGGTCTCCTACCGGCTGGCTCCCGAGCACAAGTTCCCGGCCGCCGTCGAGGACTGTTACGCGGGGGCCGCCTGGGTCGCGGCGCAGGCCGCCGGCCTGGACATAGACGCGGGGCGGATGGCCGTCGGCGGGGACAGTTCGGGAGGCAACCTGACCGCGGCGGTGACCCTGCTCGCCCGGGACCGGGGCGGCCCGGCGCTCGTGCACCAGTTGCTGGTCTACCCGAATACCGACCACCAGGCCGGCACCGACTCCATGCGCGACATGACCGACCAGCACTTCTTCAATCCAGCGGCGGTGGAATGGTACTGGGGGCTCTACCTCGCCTCGCCGGAGGATGGCGCCAACCCGCTGGCCTCGCCGCTGCGAGCCGCCGACCTCACCGGGCTGCCTCCGGCGACCGTGATCACTGCGGAATACGACCCGCTGCGGGACGAGGGCGAGCGCTATGCGGCCCGCCTCGCCGAGGCCGGGGTCCCCGTCGAACTGACCCGCTACGACGGCATGCCGCACGCTTTCTTCACCATGATCGGCGAACTGGACACGGCGAGGAGCGCGGTCGCCGCCGCCGCGGCCCGCCTCCGCGAGGCGTTCGGATGATTCAGCCCGGACATGAAATTTCAGGCCGGGAAGACATGGTGGCTAGTCAGGTGCACACCCGTGCCGGCCATCAGGTGGGATGGAGCGGACGGGCTGCACCGTCAGCATGGCGCCGCAGGCACTGATCCATGAAGGAGCGGGATCCGATGCAGGACGAGACCGTAGCTGCCCCCTTGCACACCGGAGACCTGCATGGCTCACTGGAAGATCCCGCCCTCGAATCGATGAATTTCCTGAACGAAATTGGCCTGCATTACCCGGATGCCATCTCCTTCGCGTCGGGGCGGCCGTTCGAGGAGTTCTTTGACGTCGATCTGATCCACCGGTACTTAGACTCGTTCTGCGGGTACCTGAAGGACCAGCTTGGATACGACGACGAGCAGGTCCGCCGGGTCCTGTTCCAGTACGGGCGGACCAAGGGGATCGTGCACGAGTTGATCGCCCGCCAACTCGCGGTCGATGAGGGCATCGAGGCCGACCCCGAGTCGATTGTGGTGACCGTGGGCTGCCAGGAAGCGATGTTCCTGGTCGCGCGGGCACTGCGGCGTGACGACCGGGATGTGCTGTTCGCCGTCGCGCCCACCTATGTCGGGCTGACCGGAGCCGCCCGCCTGGCCGACCTGCCGGTCTGGCCGGTGCGCAGCGGCGGCGCCGGGATCGACCTCGATGACCTGGCCGCGCAGACGGACCGGGCGCGGGCGGCGGGACTGTGGCCCCGGGCGTGCTACGTGATGCCGGACTTCTCCAATCCCACCGGGGTGAGCCTGACCGTTCCGCTCCGGCAGCGCCTGCTTGAGGCGGCCGCCCGGCTGGGGCTGCTGCTCCTGGAGGACAACCCGTACGGCATGTTCCACGACGGGCCGCCGGTGCCCACGCTCAAGGCCCTTGATACCCGCCGCCAGGTCGTCTACCTGGGCTCCTACGCCAAGACCGGCTTCCCGGGGGCCCGGGTCGGCTATGTGGTGGCCGACCAGCGGGTGATCAGCCGCCGGGGGGAGACGGGCCTGCTCGCCGATGAACTGTCGAAGATCAAGAGCATGCTCACCGTGAACACGTCGCCGCTGGCCCAGGCCGTGGTGGGCGGGAAGCTCCTCGATCACGGTTGCTGCCTGGCCCGGGCCAATGCCCGGGAGACCGCGGTCTACGTGGGCAATCTCCGGCACGTCCTCGACGGCTTAGCCCGCCGGTTCCCCGTAGTCGGGGACGGGGCGACCCGCGTCAGCTGGAATGCGCCGCGCGGGGGGTTCTTCGTGGTGCTCACCCTGCCCCGGGCCGCTGACGACGACCTGCTGGAGTACTCGGCCCGCAAGCACGGGGTGCTGTGGACGCCGATGAGCCACTTCTACGCCGATGGCGGCGGCGAGTTCCAGCTGAGGCTGGCGTGCAGCCAGCTCAGCGCGCAGCAGATCGAGACCGGCCTGGACCGGTTCGCGGCGTTTATCGCAGACGTCTGCCCGGCCCGGTGACCGTGCTAGCCCGCCTCGCTGACGGTGTCCGCGCGGCCTGCCGGCCGGTGTCCGCGCGGCCGGCCGGCCGGTGTCCGCGCCGCCCGCTAACCGGGACACGCCACGCCTCACGTCATCGTTCCATTACGGAGAGTAATAAGTATGATACTTGACGTGACGAAACAGATCCTCGTGGCAGAGTTCCTACGCGCCCAGGCGGCCTGGCGGCTGGCCCGTGCCGATGGCGCCCCCGTACGGGCCGCGCGATGCGCCGCGGCGCTTCTCGACGCCGCCGCCTATGCCGCTGCCTTAGCCGAGGACGACGAGGATCTGGCCACCCTGGCCCGGGGCGGCTGTTTCCGAGGCAGCGTCTTCGACCCTGGGGCCAGGGGCATCACCATCGCCCGGTCATGGCAGTTCGGTGAACCACCCTACGCGGGCCCGCGCGACCTGCTCACCGCGCTCGCCGCGATAGCCGGCCGGGGCCGGGTTGGCGTCTGAGCGGCGGCTCACAGCCGTGGGGACAGGCCGCCGAGGGCAGCGAGCGGCTGGCGCACCCGGTCCCCGGACCCGTCCCTGCGGCCTTCAGCGGATGGCAGGTCCACCGGCACCCCGGCGTCGGTAGCGCCACGCGCGGGCGCCGGGCCTGCCCAGGCCAGCACCAGCGTGTCCTCCCCCTTGAGGAACCGGTGGCAGCGGACGCCGCCGGTCGCCCGCCCCTTGGCCGGGTACTCGGCGTACGGGGTGACCTTCACCGTGGCGGCCGCCGTCCCCGGCAGGGCTCCCGAGCTGCCCGCGGCCGTCACCACGACGGCCCCCGGCTGCACTAGCCCGCCCGGTTCGGGCCCGCCTGGCCCGGCCCCGTTCGGTCCGGCCCCGTCCGGGCCGACGGTGCCGCCGCCCGGCGGCACCGCGCCGAACCAGATCACCGATGCGCCGGCCGCCAGCCGGATCCCGGCCATGCCGCCTGCCGCCCGGCCCTGCGGGCGTACCGCCGCCGCGCCGAACCGGAGCAGCTGGGCGTCGCTGGTGATGAACACCAGGTCCTGTTCCTCGCTGGTCAGCTGGACCGCGCCAACTACCCGGTCGCCATCCTTGAGCGAGATCACTTCGAAGTCGGCCGCGTTCTGCGGGTAGTCAGGCGCGACCCGCTTGACGACCCCGGCGGCAGTGCCCAGCGCGAGGCCCGCCGCCGCCGCGTCCGGCGCGGCCAGCCCGACCACGGTCTCACCGGCCTCCAGGCCGACGAACTCGCTGACCGGCGCGCCGCCCGCGAGCGCGGGGGAGTGGGCGCTGGGTGGCAGGGCCGGTATCTCCAGCACGCCGAGCCTGATCAGCCGGCCGAGCGAAGTCACCATGGCGATGCTGCCCCGCGCGGTGGTCGGCACGGCCGAGACGATCACGTCGTGCGCCGTGCGCGGGCCTGCCGGTGCCGCACCGGAGCTGGCCAGTTCCTGGGCGTACGGCAGAGCGCCGGGCGGGGTCCGTTCGGTCGCGGTGGTCGCCGCTCGCGCGACCAGCCCAGTCGATGAGAGCAGCACCAGGCACGGGTCGTCCGCCACCTCCAGCGGGACCGCGGCGGTCCGGGTCGCGCCGCTGCCTTCCAGCAGGACCGTCCGGCGCGGGGTGGCGAACCGCTCGGCGACGCTGGCCAGTTCCGCTGAGACCACGTCGCGGAGCCTGGCCTCAGACTCCAGGATGGCGGTCAGCTCGGCGATCTCGCGCTGCAGCGTCTCCCGCTCGCGCTCCAGCTCAAGCCGGTCGTAGCGGGTCAGCCTGCGCAGCGGCGTGTCCAGGATGTACTGAGCCTGGATCTCCGACAGGTCGAAGACCGACATCAGGCGTTCCTTGGCCTGGGCGGCGTCCTCGCTGGCTCGGATGACCTGGATGACCTCATCGATGTTGAGCAGCGCGATGACCAGGCCGTCGACCAGGTGCAGCCGTTCCGCCCGCTTGCGCCGCCGGAATTCGGTGCGCCGCCGGACGACCTCCAGGCGATGATCGACATAGATCCGCAGCAGCTCACGCAGGCCAAGCACCTTGGGCTGCCCGTCGACCAGGGCGACGTTGTTGATGCCGAACGTCTCCTCCATCGGCGTCAGCCGGTACAGCTCATCGAGCACCGCGTCGGGATGGAACCCGTTGCGGACCTCGATGACCAGATGCAGGCCGCGCTGCCGGTCGGTGAGGTCCTTCAGGTCGGCGATCCCGGCCAGTTTCTTGGCCTGAACCAGGTCCTTGATCCTGGCGATCACCTTTTCCGGGCCGACGCCGTAGGGAAGCTCGGTGACCACAATCCCGGTCCGCCGTGGGGTGATCTTCTCGATCCGGGCGGCCGCACGGGTCCGGAAGACGCCGCGCCCGGTCTCGTACGCCTCCCTGATCCCATCGAGGCCAACGATCTTCCCGCCGGTCGGCAGGTCCGGGCCGGGCACGAAGCGCATCAGCTCGTCCAGGCCGGCCTCGGGATGGGCGATCAGGTGGCGGGCCGCAGCGATCACCTCGCCCAGGTTGTGCGGGGCCATGTTGGTGGCCATCCCCACCGCGATCCCGGCGGCGCCGTTGACCAGCAGGTTCGGCAGCCCGGCGGGGAGCACCTCGGGCTGGACCTCCGTGCCGTCGTAGTTCGGCTGGAAATCGACCGTTTCCTCGCCGATCGAGGCAACCATCTCCATGGCGGCCGCGGTCAGCCGCGCCTCGGTGTACCGCATCGCCGCGGGCGCGTCGTCGCCGCCCAGTGAGCCGAAGTTGCCGTGCCCGTCGATCAGCGGCAGCCGCATGGCCCACCACTGCGCCATCCGGGCCAGCGCATCGTAGATCGCGCTGTCGCCGTGCGGGTGCAGCCGCCCCATGACATCGCCGACCACGCGGGCGCACTTGACGTACCCCCGGTCAGGCCGCAGGCCCATCTCGTTCATCTGGTAGAGGATCCGGCGCTGCACCGGCTTCAAGCCGTCCCGGGCGTCCGGCAGCGCGCGCTGGTAGATAACCGAGTAGGCGTACTCGAGGAAGCTGCCCCGCATCTCCTCGGCGACATCGATGTCGACGATGTTCTCCTCGAAATCGTCGGGGGGCGGGGTTGTCGTGGTGCGTCTGGCCATGACCGACATTGTGCCGCCTGCAACCACCGAGCACGCCGAAGGCAACCCGCGTGGCGCTGCCCTGCCCGGAAGATTCGCTGATTCACCCGATACCGACCAGCTGTTCCAGCGAACCTGTGGATAACTCTTATCAGTTAGGTTTTTCGCCCCTCCAGGGGCCAAAAACCTAACTGATAACCGGGTGAGTGGCCCCAGGGGGCGGGTCAGGCGGCGGAGAAGCCGCCGTCCACGAAGATGACCTGGCCGGTCACATAATCGCTGGCGCGGCTGGCGAGGAACACGGCCGCGCCCGCGAAGTCCTGCGGTTCGCCGTTGCGGCCGACCATCGTCCGCGCGGCCAGCGCGGCGGACCGCACCGGGTCGCTGGCCACCTCGGCGGTGAGCGGCGTGGCCACGAACCCCGGTCCCAGGGCGTTGCAGCAGACACCATCCGGCGCCCAGGCCTCCGACTGGGACCTGGTCAGCGCGGCGAGACCGCCCTTCGCCGCGCCGTACCCGCCGCTGTTGCCGAACGCCCTGATCGCCTGCTGCGAGACGACGTTGATGATCCGTCCCCAGCCACGTCGCGCCATCGCGGGCCCGAACCGCTGCCCGAGGAGGAACGGGGCGGTCAGGTTCACCGCCATGACCTGATCCCACTGGCTGATGGTCAGATCGCCCAGCGGCGGGCGCAGATTGAGCCCGGCCGCGTTCAGCACGATGTCGGGTTCGCCGAACGCGGCCACGGCCTGTTCCGCGCCCCGCTGCAGCGCGGCCCGGTCGGCGAGGTCCGCGCACACCCGTGCCGCCTCGCCGCCAGCCGCTTGCACCTCACCGACGGTGTCGTCCAGCGCCTGCGCACCGCGGGCCATGATCACGACACGCGCTCCGGCCAGCGCCAGCGCCCGTGCGATCCCGCGGCCGATGCCCGAACTGCCCCCGGTGACAAGAGCGACCCGGCAGTCGAGTGAGAAAAGCTCGCCGAGGAAGGCCGCCTGGCGGGGACGGTCAGAGGATAGGCCGGGCACCGACCAGGCCCAGGGCACGCGAGGCCAGCCTGCAGCCGCTGGTGAGCGCCTCGTGCGGCGGCTTCTTATCCAGCCAGGGCGGAAGAAAACCGGCACAGAACGCATCCCCGCCGCCTGTGCCGTCGAGGAAACGTTCCACCGGCTGCGCCGGTACCCGCACCGGATCCGGGCGCCCGTTCGCGTGCAGCGCGCCGTCCGGGCCGAGCTTCACCACGACCTGGGGATACCAGGCGGTCAGCACCCTGGCGGCCGCCTCGGGATCGTCACGGCCGGTGAGCACGGCGGCCTGATCCGCGTTGACCACCAGCAGCGTCACGCCGTTGGTCAGTTCCAGGAAGGGCTCGGCCCCGACCCGCTCCAGCGGGGCGGCCGAGGCGCCATCGACGGAGACGGTCATGCCTGCCCGGCCGGCCAGCTGGAACGCTGCGAGCGCGGCAGGGCGCGAGCCCTCATTCAGCAGCGTGTACCCGGACATGTGCAGGTGAGTTCCGGGCGAGAACAGGTCCTTGGGCAGGTCATCGGGTGACAGCGCGGCGTTCGCACCCGGATCGGACAGCATGGTGTGGTCACCGCGGTGGGTGACCATCACGACACAGGTCCCTGTGGGCCGCTCCGGGTCCATCACGAGCCTGGCGTCGACGCCGTAGCCCATGAGTTCCATGTCCCGGTTCCGGCCCGCGATGTCGGCACCGCGCCGCCCGACGAATGCCACCTCGGAGCCGTCCACGGCCAGCCAGGCGGCGATGTTCGCGCCGGAGCCGCCACCGTGCATGCTTACCGTGGCCGGCGTGTCGCTGCCCTTCGCGAGGGGAATAGCGGCGTGCGCGACCGTGTCGGTCATGAGATCACCTACGACGACAACGCGTGCCATGTCGTCACCACCTTGGTCCCGCTTGATCCCGGGGCTGGGCTAGCGCAATAGAACTTAACAGTTTCCTGGCCGCTGCTGCCGCTGTTCCGCGTGGTGAATGCAAATGACCACAAGATCATAATGTCGGGAATGCGGAACTTTAGGGCATATTCCGGGCATTACGATCCTTACCGCGTGCCGCCCGGCCGGACGCGCCGCCGGTAGCCGTGGTGGGCTACTGTCACTTACCGCGGACCAAGGAGGTGCTAGGGCATGACCTGGAGCTGGCAGTTCGAGAGCTGGCTCGGTGAGAACTGGCGGGAGCTGCTGGACGGCGGGGTGGACCAGGTGACGCTGGTCGAGGAGGGCAGGGTCGAGTACGGCCCGATGAGCCTGCGCCCGGCCAGCTGAGCGCCTGGCTCAGCGCTCAGCGCTCAGCGCTCGGCGGGCGGGCTCTTCGTCAGGGCCGGATCCCGCCGGATCTCGGGCCCGAGCACGTCGTCGATCTTCTGCATCAGCTCCGGGTCGAGCCGCACGCCGGAGGCTTTCGCGTTTTCCCGCACCTGCTCCGGCCGGGTGGCGCCGACGATCGCGGCGGCCACATTCGGGTTCTGCAGCACCCAGGCGACCGCGAGCTGGGCGAGCGTGAGGCTCGCCTGATCCGCGAGCGGGCGCAGTTCCTGTACCCGGTGCAGCAGCCCGTCGGTCAGGTAGTTCTGGATGAACCCGGACCCGCTCGGGTCGGTCGCCCGTGATCCTGCTGGCGGTGTGCTGCCCGGCTGGTACTTACCGGTGAGCACGCCCTGGGCGATCGGCGAGAAGACGATCTGGCCGATCCCCTCCTGCTCGCAGAGCGGGATGATCTCGGACTCGATCACCCGCCAGATCATGCTGTACTGCGGCTGGTTCGAGATGATCCGGTCGAAGCCCATCTCATCGGCGATCTTCAGCGCCGACGCGATCTCCTCCGCCCGCCACTCCGAGACCCCGACGTACAGCACCTTCCCTTGCCGGACCAGGTCCTCGAAGGCGCGGATGGTCTCCAGGAGCGGGGTGCCGTAGTCGTAGCGGTGTGCCTGGTAGAGATCCACGTAGTCGGTTTGCAGCCGGCGCAGCGAGGCGTGCGCCGATTCCATGATGTGCTTGCGGGACAGCCCGCGGTCGTTGCTGCCCGGCCCGGTCGGCCAGAAGACCTTGGTGCAGATCTCCACAGATTCGCGGCGCACGCCGTGCAGCGCCCGCCCGAGCACGGCCTCCGCGCGGGTTCCCGCGTAGACGTCAGCCGTGTCGAACGTGCTGATGCCCTCGTCAAGCGCGGCCGCCACACACTGCTTGGCCGCGTCTTCCTCTACCTGTGATCCGTGGGTGATCCAGTTGCCGTAGGCGATCTCGCTGACCTTCAGGCCGCTGCGGCCGAGATGACGGTGCTCCATGCGGTTGACCCTAACGGCTGGTCGGCCGGCGGCCACGGGCAGGCTGGCGGGCCACACCACGGCTCGTGAGCGAGGTCAGATCTTGTCGCCGAGCTTGACCGTGGGCTTGGGGACCCGGATCTTGCGGAGCTGCATCGCGCGCATCGCGGCGTACACGGTTATACCGCGCGTGCTCTGGCCGGGATAGCGCTCGGCAGCGAGCGCCTTCAGCCGCCTGCCGATGAGGAAGCCGTCGAGCAATATGACGACGACCATCAGGATCAAGACCGGGAGCATGAAGGTCTGCACCGCCGTGTTGCGGAAGAAGAGCAGGAGCAGCAGCACGATCAGGCTGTACATGTAGAACTCGCTGACCCGCCGACGGGAGTCCACGTAGTTCCGGGCCAGCGCCTTGACCGGGCCCTGGTCCTTCGCCGGCAGCGCCCACTCCTCGCCGCGGCGCATGGCCGCGGTCCTCCGGGTCCGCTCGGTGCGATCCCTGGTCCGGGACTGGCGCACGGCCGTCTTCCGGTCGGCTGGGGCGCTGCTGTAGCGCCGCCGCCGCTCGGCTTCACTGCGCTTCGGGGTCGGCTTGCCCTTGCCGACGGTCACGCCGGGATGGTCAGCCGCGCCGTTAACCGGCCCGGCCGGGCCGGGCGCGCTGCTGGTACCCCCGTCGGGGCCCTCCGCGGTGGTGGCGCTGCGTCGTCGGAACACCTGCCCAGCTTACCGGGACGAAGGGCACGGATTGCCAGGATGACCCCCGCGTGGCCAGAATGAGCCGTGCGCCCGGCGGCCGGGCCTTCGTAATGACTGGCGCACGGATCTCCGCGTAGGCTTGGGTCGTCCAGTCCGCGGCAAGGTCGCCGTTGCATTATGGGGGGACCGGCGCGGCGCTGTGGGCGGAGAGCGGCAGCGGTGTAAACGATGAGGGGATGGTCGCGCCCATGAGCGTGATGAAGCGGGTATCGCTGATCTTCAAGTCCAAGGCCAACAAGGCCCTGGACAGGATGGAAGATCCACGCGAGACCCTGGATTATTCCTACCAGCGGCAGCTGGAGATGTTGACCCAGGTCCGCCGCGGAGTAGCGGACGTGGCTACCTCGCGGAAGCGGCTCGAGCTCCAGATGAACACGCTCCAGCAGCAGCAGACCAAGCTTGAGGGCCAGGCGAAGAAGGCGCTGGGCGCCGGGCGTGAGGACCTCGCGCGCGAGGCCCTCACCCGCAAGTCGTCGCTGCAGACCCAGCTGATCGACTTGCAGACGCAGTATCAGTCGCTGCAGGCGGACGAGGAGAAGCTGACCGCCGCGTCCCAACGGCTCCAGTCCAAGGTGGAGGCCTTCCGCACGCAGAAGGAGACCATCAAGGCGACGTACACCGCCGCCGAGGCGCAGAGCAGGATCGGCGAGGCCGTGTCCGGCATCTCCGAGGAGATGGGTGACGTCGGCATGGCCGTCCAGCGGGCCCAGGACAAGACCGCGCAGATGCAGGCGCGGGCGGGTGCCATCGACGAGCTGATGGCCTCGGGTGCCCTGCAGGATGCGATCGGCCCGCCGCGCGACGACATCCAGGCCGAACTCGACCAGATGGGCGGCGGCCACGACGTCGACATGGAACTGGCGCGGCTCAAGGGCGAACTGTCCCCGGGTGAGGCGCCCCGCGAGATCGGTTCGGGCGGGGGCGCGGAGGGTCGTACGGAGAGCCAGTCGGCGGCTCGGCCAGGCCGGTCCGCGGATCAGCCGCAGGCCGGTGACGGATCATGATCGTCCGGATTCTTGGCGAGGGCCAGTTCGAGGTCGACGACGCGGCCACCGATGAGCTGAACGTCCTCGACGCCAAGCTTGAGGCGGCCGTGAACGCCGGCGATGAGAAGGCGTTCCGGTCCGCGCTGGAGGGGCTGGTGTCCCGGATCCGGGCGCTGGGAACCCCGCTGCCGGCCGACGCGCTTGAGCCGTCGGCGCTGATCCTCCCGTACGCCGAGGCGAGCATGGACGACGTCCGCGCGATGCTTAACGACGACGGGCTGATCCCGGGCTGACCCCGGCCTTGCCCGCCTCCATGGGGACGTTGCCCCGGCTCAGCGGAAACCCTCAGCAAACTCCCAGGTTGCCGCAGCACAATTGCGGCTGAACCTCCTCTGCGAGGCGGGTGGCCGGCTGCTCGGGCCGTGCTCTGGGGTGGCGCCGAGGCGGCGTCGCTACGGATGGTCCGCTCCGGCGCTGCCTGATAATGGGTGGGACGGCTCCGACAGAGAAGCCGGAAGAGTTCGGCTGGACCGAGTTCAGCTGGAACAGAAACGGAGGCGGCGCGATGGCGAGGACCCGCTATGCGCCTGACAGGGGACTCATCGCTCGGATGGGCCTGACGATATTCCTGCTCGGCGTTGTCTTCGTGGCGTTCATCCTGGCCTTGGTCTTGATACTGGGAGCCAGCCACCGTGCTTCTGGCGCGGGGATCGTGATCTTCCCGGTCCTGCTGGCCCTCGGGCTGGGGTTCGGGTCGTACTACTGGTCCGATAAGATCGCGCTCCGCAGCGCGGGTGCCCAGCTTGTCACCCCACAGGACGGGCCGCAGGCGGCCCAGTTGCACGGTGTGGTGGACCGGATCTGCGCGCTCGCCGACATGCCCAAGCCGAGGGTGGCCATCGCCCCGTCCCCGATGCCGAACGCGTTCGCCACCGGGCGCAACAGCAAGACCGCCGTGATCTGCGCGACCAGCGCCCTGCTGGACGGGCGGCTGAACGAGCAGGAGCTTGAGGGCGTGCTGGCGCACGAGATGTCGCACGTGGCCCACAAGGACGTGGCGGTGATGACGATCGCCTCGTTTATCGGCATCGCCGCGGCTCTGCTGGTCAGGTTCGCGTTCTACGGGGAACTCTTCGGCGGTGGCGGCGGCCGGGGCCGGGGCGGGAACAACAACGACAACAGCGGCCTGATCATGCTGGCCATCATTGCGGTGGGCGTCGTGGTCTACGCGGTCAGCTTCCTGCTGATCCGGGTGCTCTCCCGGTACCGGGAACTCTCCGCCGACCGGTCCGCCGCACTGCTCACCGGCCAGCCGTCGGCGCTGGCCAGCGCGCTGCAGAAGGTGACCGGGGAGATGGCCAGGATCCCGACCAAGGACCTGCGGGCCGCCGAGCCGCTGAACGCCTTCTACTTCGCCCCGGCCCTCGCCAGCCGCGGTGCGGGGGTCAGCCTCTCCGCGCTGTTCTCCACGCACCCGTCACTGGAGCGCAGGCTCAACGAACTGGCGAAGATCTCCGAGCAGCTGGCCAGGTAGCTCGTGGGATTCCTGGACACGCTGCTCGGCCGGACCAAGCCGGTCCAGCCCAAGCTGGACGCGCTGTTCGCGCTGCCGTCCGCCGCTATCACGCTGGAGGCGGCCGCGGGGTTCCGGCCGACCGGCACCGGCTCGGTCTGCTTCCGGGCCGCCGAGGGCCGGGCGTTCAGCGACATCGAGAAGGATGTCCGCGAGTTGCTCGGCATGGGCTCGGCAACGGCGCCCGTCGAGGTGACGACGGACTCCTATTCCTACACGTGGCTGGTCTCCCACCACTCCTCCGATGACATCGAGGCGCTTGTCACCGACTTGCACGCGGTGAACTCGTCGCTGGTGGACGGTGGTTTCGGCCCGCAGTTGCTGTGCACGCTGGTCGGCTTCCGTGACGACTCCGGCCGCCGGCTCGCCATCGTCTACCTCTTCAAGCGCGGCACGTTCTACCCGTTCGCGCCGCTGGACGGGGAGCACCGGGACAACGCACTCGAACTCCAGGTTCGTGGCCAGATCGGCTCGGACCTGAAGATCGAGCCGGACCTGAGCCGCTGGTTCCCGGTGTGGGGCGCGCCGGGCCTGTGATCGGGCTGCCGACGCGGGCCCATAAGGGGGCCACAGCCCGGAATGACCTGAGACGGCATATGGTTGTCTCTGGAGAAGTTGCCACCGTAGATGTCAGCCAGCGCCGCAGATGCGGCGCTAATCGACGCGGGAGTTAGCACACTATGACGGTTCAGGACCAGACGACAGCGCAGGGCGTCATCCTCACCGACGCCGCGGCGGTAAAGGTGTCTAACCTGCTTGAGGCGGAGGGCCGGGACGACCTGCGGCTGCGTATCGCCGTCCAGCCCGGCGGCTGCTCGGGACTCCGTTACCAGCTGTACTTCGACGAGCGCGAGATGGACGGCGACGTCGACACCGACTTCAGCGGCGTGCACGTGGTGACCGACCGGATGAGCGCCCCATACCTGTCCGGCGCGACGATTGACTTCGTGGACACGATCGAAAAGCAGGGCTTCACGATCGACAACCCGAACGCAACGGGTTCCTGCGCCTGCGGCGACTCCTTCCACTGAACGGGAGCGCGGAGCCCGCCGGCCGGGGCTAGGACAGTCCTGCTGCCGTGACACGCGGCTCGCAGCTGCCATGGCCTAGGGTGCCCATGTGCGCATAGCTATCACAGGGTCCATCGCGACCGACCACCTCATGACGTTCCCTGGCCGGTTCGTCGAGCAGTTCGTCCCGGAGAAAATGGACCGGGTGTCGCTGTCCTTCCTGGTCGACAGGTTGGACATCCGGCGTGGCGGGGTCGCCGCGAACATCGCGTTCGGCTTGGGCGTGCTGGGGCTCAGCCCCTTGCTCATCGGTGCCGTGGGCGCTGACTTCGCTCCCTACCGGGCGTGGCTGATGGCGCACGGGGTCGACTGCAGCGGCGTGCGTGAGTCCACGCTGCAGCACACGGCCCGCTTCGTCTGCACCACGGACTTGGACGGGAACCAGATCGCCTCGTTCTATCCGGGCGCGATGTCCGAGGACGCCGACATCGAACTCGGCCCGCTCGCCGGGCGGGCAGGCGGACTCGACCTGGTCCTGATCGGGGCGAGTGACCCGGGCGCGATGCTCTCGCACACGGCGGAATGCAAGGCCCTTGGCATCCCGTTCGCCGCCGATCTGTCCCAGCAGTTGCCACGGCTCGGCGAGCAGGAGGTGTGCGCGCTGGTGGACGGGGCGGCCTACCTGTTCTGCAACGAGTACGAGGAAGCGCTGATCGAGCGCAAGAGCGGGTGGACCGGGAAGATGATCCTGGACCGGGTCGGTGTGCGGATAACCACGCTCGGCCCCGCCGGAGCCAGGGTGGAGCAGGCTGGCCTGGCCCCGCAGGCGATCGGCCCGGTGCCGGAGATCCGCATGGCGGACCCGACCGGCACCGGAGATGCGTTCCGGGCCGGATTTCTCGCCGCCGTGGCCTGGGGCCTGCCCCTGGAGCGTGCGGCGCAGCTGGGGAACATGCTCGCAGTGCATGTGCTTGAGACGGTCGGCACCCAGGAGTACGAGCTCAAGCCGGGACCGCTGGCCGAACGGCTGGCCGTGGTCTATGGCGAGGCCGCCGCGGCCGAAGTGGCCGCCCGCTACTGCTGATGCTGGCCATCAGGGCGTGAAGGACTGGATGTAGTCCCGGGGCGATCCGACGCCGGTGGCGTCGTCGTAGCCCTTGACGGCCCGCAGGGCGTTAGCGCCCTGGCCGTTGATGCCGAGGGTCCGCAGGTAGGTGAGGAGCGGTCCGGTCCTGGTGGACGGGTCGGTGTAGTTGCTGCGGACCTCGGCCAGGTTGTACGGCTGACCGGCCGGGCGATCGGTCACGTCATGGTAGGCCCTGGTGCCGTACCTGGCGTAGATCACCGGGTTGGCGAAGCCGAGCCGGTACCCGGCGGCCTGCTGGGCGCCGGCCTCGATGCCGGCGAATGTCGGGCAGGCCAGGCTGGTGCCGCCGATCCTGCTGAGCGAGAACGCGTACCTCGTCCCGTCTGGCTGCAGGGTTGTCTGCCCGACCAGCAAGCCGGTGCTCGGGTCGGCGAGCGCGGAGACGTCCGGGACCACCCGCATCGGCGTGTCGCTGGTGCTGCCGTCCGGCAGGTGCGTGGCCAGGCTGGCCGGCACCACATCCTCCTGGTAGGAGGGCTGCGGATAGCTCGTGCTCACCCCGCCGCCCCCGGAACCGCCGTAGAAGTCCGGGAACGTGCCTGGTGGGGTGACCTGCCAGCGTCTGCCGTTCGCGGCCAAGGGATCCAGGAGGGTGCCCCAGCTGGTCTCGAACTTGTAGTTCTTGTACTTCCCGATGGCCAGGCTGGTGCCGCCCACCGACGTGACATAGGGGCTTGAGGTCGGGTAGTCGACTTGGTTCATGGACGAGGCCGGGTTCTCAGCCGGAGCCTCGTAGCCGTTGTCTCCGGACGAGAAGTAGAAGCCGATTCCCTCGACCGCACCGGCCTGAAAGATGAGGTCGAATGCCGCGTTCATAGTGGAGTACTGGGCCGGCTCGCCGTAGGAGTTGCTCACGATGCTGGCCAGATCCCGGTTCACGATCAAGGCCAGCGCGTCGGCGAGGTCGGCGTCCTGGCAACTGCCCGCGGCGACGTAGCGCACGTTCGCGTCCGGCGCCAGCCCGTGCACGGACTCGACATCCAGCGTCTGCTCGCCGTACCAGCCCGGCGCATCGCACGCCGTCGGCCCGGCCAGGGTGAACCGGCCCGCCTGGAACTGCCGGTACTGGCCGGGGCGGAATGGCTCGTCGCCGGTGACCTTCGCGTACCGGTTGGCGTCGGCCAGCATGGTCGGCGAGCGGTAGGCGTCCACGATCGCGACGGTCTGGCCTGTGCCGGTCATGCCGGAGGCGGTGACCCCGTAGGCACCGCGGATCTGGCTGGGCGTGTAGCCGCAGGCCGTCCATGGCTGGTGCCGGCCATAAGCGGCTGGCTTGGTCGTGGCGATCTTCTGGCCGTAGTAGCTGGAGCAGGGCGGCGCGACCCAGTAGTTCGGCCCGGGCGGCGGCAGGGCCGGCTTCATCAGGTGGCTGGCGGTGTCCAGGCCGGAAACCGCGAGCACCGCGCTGGCCAGCGGCGTTGGCACGGTCGCGGCCTGGCTGGGTGCGCGGTCATCGCGGCCATCAGGACCCCGGTAGATGCCGAAGGCGACCCCGAACGCCTTACTCGCCGCGGCGACCGGCCCGCGAACGGCGACATACCCGCCCGCGAGGTTCTTGTCGCTGACCGCGGTGACAGTCAGCCCGGCGGAGGTGAGCCAGGACCGCACCGCGGCGACCTGCCCGCTGGTGGGGGCGAACCGGGTCATGACCTGGCCTGGGGTCAGATAGTGGCGGTACCGGGCGTTCCCAGGGGTGGAAACCGCGGTGACGTAAGCGGCCAGTCCCGGCTGATCGCGGCTGGCCAGGTAGACCCGTGCCGTCACGGAGCCGCTGGCCGCCGCCGGGCCGTTGACCCGCTTCGACGTGACCGCCCACGCGGGATGGCTGCCTGCAATGGCCGACCGCCGGGGCGCCGCATGCGCGACCGCGGCCGTCGCGGTGGCCGTGGCCGTGGCCAGCCCGCCGAGCGCAAGCGCTCCCGTGGTCAGCGCGGCGCTGACCACGCGCAGTCGTGCGATGTGCGGCATGGCATTCCTCTCCTGATGGGCTTATCGTGCGCCCGTGTGGCTGTGAGCTGGATGCAATCCCGCAGTCGGCGGGATTACCCCTTTCTGCACCGTCACCCATTTCTACGTTGTCCCCCCTTCCTGCAGTGGCGGAATTGCCGCGATATGGAAATTAGCCGGAATACGGTTGTGATTGAGCCATTCGTACCACGACCGGACCTGCTCGTGACCTGGGCTGACGTGTGGCAGCGCCGACCGGGCCGGGTCGTTTGCGGCCCCCGTGTCCGGCCACCGCTGCTCGCGCTATAGATTCCTGGCCTTTGCGCGCATGAGGCAAACGTCCGCCAGGGGTGAATTGGGCCGGCTGAGTAGCTCTATGCGTTTCCTTTGGTATTTCATGGGGTGCCTGCGCGCTCCGTCACGGTCACCGTCGCTGCGGGGCTGACGCCCAGGAGCAGCCGGCGCGCTATGGCGCGGCGGTAGCGTGGCCACATGGCCGCCGTCTTCTCGTCCGCCTACTACGGGGCACCCGCCTACCTCGGCCCTCCGGAACTGACTCCGGCGCGGGCGTTCACCTCGTGGACGGTGGACCTGCCGGTGCTCATCGTGGTGCTGCTGGCGGGCGGGCTCTACCTGGCCGGAATGCGGCGGGCCCGCGGGTCAGGCCAGAGGTGGCCGGCCGGCCGGGCCGTCGCCTTCTGTGGCGGGGGACTCGGCGCGGTAGCCGTCGCCACCATGTCCTTCATCGGCGTGTACCAGGGCACGCTGTTCTATGTCCGGTCGGTGCAGACCATCCTGCTGCTGCTCGTGGCGCCGCTGTTCCTCACCCTCGGGCGGCCCCTGTCGCTCGCCGTCGCCGTGCTGCCCGGCCTCGGGCCGCGGCTGGAAGCGGGCGTGCGCAGCAGCATGGCCCGCATCCTGACCTTCCCGGCCATCACCACGATGGCGGTCATCTTCGTGCCGTTCCTGCTGTACTTCTCGCCCTGGTACGCGGCGAGCTTGCACAATGACCTGCTGCGGGAGGTGACCTACCTGGCCCTGCTGGCGCCCGGGTTCGTGTTCTTCTGGACGCTGCTGCGGCTCGACCCGGTGCCCAGGGCCTATCCGTACCTCGTGGCGCTCTGGGTCAGCGGCGCGGAGGTCGTTGGCGACGCCATCCTCGGCCTCGCGGTGATCGCTGACCAGCACCTCATCGCGGGGGCCTACTACCATGCCCTGGCGCGGCCGTGGGGCCCGAGCCTCAGCACCGACCAGGTACTCGGCGGCGGGGTGCTCTGGATTCTGGGTGACATCGTCGGCCTGCCGTTCCTGGCCGTGCAGCTGATCCAGATGATCAGGGAGGACGAGGCCGGGGCGGTGGCGATCGACGCGGAGCTCGACGCCGCTGAGACAGCCCAGCCCGGGGGGACCCAGCCGGGGAGCGCCCGGCCCGGGCCGGCCGCCGGGCCTGCGGAGACGCTCGCCGAGCCGGGCGCGGCTCGGGGGGAGCACGCCGGAGGGAGCCAGCCATGGTGGGAGAGCGACCCGCGCTTCGCCGACCGGTTCCGGTCAGCCGGGGATCCTTAGCCGGTGCTCGTCAGTAGGTGCGCTTGATCACGAAGGCCCAGCCGCGGGGCAGCGCCATCTCCGTCACGAACTCCTGAGACTTCATCATGCACCAGGCCGGGATGTCAGGCGATCGGGCATTTCCGGCCCAGCGCGTCGATCGTCAGCGCCGGGGCCGGGCGCGTCGGGGAGGTCATGCTCCTGCCTCTCTGCGCGGGGGGACCCGAGATATTCTCCTGCATGGTGCCACGCCGAAGCGATACCCGCACGTTGCCACGGGTAAGCGCTTCATAGGCACCAGAACGTAATCGGGCCGGCCGGTCACGACGTTACTGGCAGTGCCGAAAAGGTAACTGGACGGGTCCGGTCAGAAGCGGGCCGGATTGTCCGTGTCTGCGGCGGCGGCGCTCCCTGATCAGCCCCAGCCCGGGCCCGCGTCGAGACACGCCGCAGCACTAATGGGGTCCCCCGTCGGGCCAGCATTCGTCCACGGTACTGTTTCCACGACAGCCTGTAGGACGAGCCATGACCAGCCCGTGCAGCCGGGAGTCATCCGCTGGAAGGCGATCCGTGAGTCCCACCCCGAGTGCCCCACGCCATAGGGGCGCGCACGTTCCGGGCGAGGCGCCCGGCCAGGAATCGGCAGCCGTGCCAGGCCGCCGGCATGCCCGGCTTCACCCGGCTTGGCATGCCGGTGCCGGTCACCCAGCAGGGCAAGACCGTGGTCAGCCTGTGGCAGGGATCCTGGATCGCGGCCCTCGCCGTCGGGTTCCTGGTCTGGGGGGCGATCCTGTGGGCGGTGATCTTCCACCGCAAGCGCACGGACCGGCCACCCCACCAGGTGCGCTACAACCTGCCGATCGAGATCCTGTACACGGTCGTGCCGTTCATCATGGTCGGGGTCTTGTTCTTCTTCACGGCCCGGGACGAGAACTACATCGACAAGCTGTCCCCGAACGCGGATGTCACGGTCACCGTCGTCGGCTACCAGTGGAGCTGGCAGTTCCAGTACCCGCAGTACAAGGTGCCGAGTTCGCCGACCGGGGTGGTGGTGGAGAACGGCGAGCCCTGGCCGGGGCAGCAGCCGGTGCTGGAGATCCCCACGAACGAGACCGTCCGGTTCAACCTCGTCTCGACGGACGTCGTCCACTCGTTCTGGATCGTCCCGTTCGAGTTCAAGCGTGACGTCATCCCCGGCCACCCGAACCACTTCGAGGTGACTCCGATCAAGACCGGGACCTTCACGGGCCGCTGCACCGAACTGTGCGGCGTCTACCACAGCCGGATGCTGTTCACGGTGAAGATCGTGACCCCGGCGCAGTTCCGTCAGTGGATCAGCGCGCAGCAGCAGGCACAGCAGAAGTCAGCAGGGGGCGCTTGACAGTGGCCACGATCGAACACCCCGTCCAGGCACCGGCCGCCGGGCCGTACAGCGGCCGCAAGGGATCGCTGCTCGCCGACTGGCTGTCCACGACCGATCACAAGGTCATCGGCCACCTGTACCTGATCACATCGTTCGGCTTCTTCATGATCGCCGGCCTGATGGCCATGATCATGCGCATCCAGTTGTTCGGCCCGGACAACCACGTCGTGTCAGACGAGCAGTACAACGAGCTGTTCACCATGCATGGCACGATCATGCTGCTGCTGTTCGCCACCCCGCTGTTCGTCGGGTTCGCGAACGAGATCATGCCGCTGCAGATCGGCGCGCCCGACGTGGCGTTCCCGCGGCTCAACATCCTGAGCTACTACATGTTCCTGTTCGGCGGCCTGATCCTGGTGGCCAGCTTCCTCACTCCGGGCGGGGCGGCCGCGTTCGGCTGGTATGCCTACTCGCCGCTGACCAGTTCCGTGTACTCGCCGGGGATCGGCGGTGACATGTGGATCATGGGCCTGACGCTGTCCGGGCTCGGCACGATCCTGAGCGGCGTGAACTTCGTCACCACCATCATCTGCATGCGGGCCCCGGGCATGACCATGTTCCGGATGCCCATCTTCACCTGGAACATCCTGCTCACCAGCATGATGGTGCTTATCGCCTTCCCGGTGCTGGCGGCCGCGCTGCTGGTCCTGGAGATCGACCGCAAGCTCGGCGCCCAGGTGTTCAGCGCCTCCAGCGGCGGCGCGGTCATGTGGCAGCACCTGTTCTGGTTCTTCGGCCATCCCGAGGTCTACATCGTGGCGATCCCGTTCTTCGGCATCGCCACCGAGATCCTGCCCGTGTTCAGCCGCAAGCCCATCTTCGGCTACAAGGGACTGGTAGCCGCGACGATCGCGATCGCCGGGCTGTCGATGACCGTGTGGGCGCACCACATGTTCACCACCGGAGCCGTTCTGCTGCCGTTCTTCTCGTTCATGACCTTCCTCATCGCGGTCCCGACGGGGGTCAAGTTCTTCAACTGGGTCGGCACGATGTGGCGGGGCCAGCTGACGTTCGAGCCCGCCATGCTCTTCATCCTCGGATTCCTGGTGTCGTTCCTGTTCGGCGGGCTCACCGGGGTGATCCTCGCCTCGCCGCCGCTGGACTTCCATGTCAGCGACTCCTATTTCGTCGTCGCCCACTTCCACTATGTGCTGTTCGGCACCGTGGTCTTCTGCATGTTCGGCGGGTTCTACTTCTGGTGGCCCAAGTTCACCGGGAAGATGCTGGACAACACGCTGGGCAAGTGGCACTTCTGGATGCTTTTCATCGGCTTCCACATGACGTTCCTGATCCAGCACTGGATCGGCATCGAGGGCATGCCGCGTCGCGTCGCCAACTACCCTGACCTGCCGCTCGACGTGACCACGATGAACCAGATCTCCAGCATCGGCTCGTGGATCCTCGGCGCGTCCACGTTCATCTTCCTCTACAACGTGTACAAGACATGGAAATTCGGGGAGCAGGTAACCCAGGACGACCCGTGGGGATACGCGAACTCGCTGGAATGGGCGACGTCCTGCCCGCCACCGCGGCACAACTTCACCCGGATACCCCGTATCCGCTCCGAGCGGCCCGCGTTCGACCTGCACTACCCGCACATCCAGTCAGGCCGCACGTCCCGTGAGCGCACTGAGGCGGGCCAGGGCCGCGGGCGTGCGGGCACAATGACCGGTGGGCGCGGCGGAGAGGTGTCAGATGAAGGTTGAAGGACGTCTGTTCATCGGCGTCGCGGTGTTCTTCGGCGGCACGGACATCGTGTACTGGTATTTCTCCAAGGACCCCACGGGCACGACCGCGCTTGCGTTCGCTGTCGGGCTCGCCTTCCTGACCGGGTTCTACGTTCTCTTCAGCGGTCGGCGGCTGCCGCCGCTGCAGCAGGACAACCCGCGGGCAGAGATCAGCGACGGCACCGGCGAACTTGGCTTCTTCAGCCCGCACAGCTGGTGGCCGCTGTTCGTGGGCCTGGCCGCGGCCACGGCGGCGATCGGCGCCGCGATCGGATGGTGGCTTTTCCTGATAGGGGTGCTTGCGTTGTTCTTTGCCACGATTGGCTTTGTCTTCGAGTACTACCGGGGACACTACGCACACTGAGGAGCTCGCGGCCTGAGCCGCACAGCTGGGAGCTGTCCGGTCCGGAACGTGCGTAGCCGGGAGATGCGCGGCCCAGCATCCAGGCCAGGCCATACCGGCGATGTGCCCCGGTAATCACCCCCCTGCTAGATGCCCCCGAGGCGGGCGTATTGTTTTGCCTGTCAAGGCTACGCAGAGTATTGACAAGATAACTAAAAATTACCTTTGGGCGAGTATTCCGGGGCCGCTGCGGGAAAGAGTTGGTTGCGAGAAGGGCTCCAAGGGGGGTTGCAGACGTGTCGGGGAACGTCATCGTAGCTGCCTTTCGCGCGCGCGTTCAGCGCGGGCGGACAAGGCAACGGAGCCTGGCCGTGGTCCACGCGCTGATGCGCGCGGACCACCGCGCCAGGTCGGCCGTGAACACGCGCATCAGCGCGGATCATGCTATTTCCGGATCAAGCAAAGACAATTCCGGATCAAGCAAAGTCAGCAATTCTCGGCCCGGGCCCGGGCCCGGGCCAGGCCTGGCCCGGGCCGGCCGCTGCATTGCGTCCGCGGTCGCCGCGTCCGGCCTGCTGATCGTCGCGGCGTGCCAGGGCGGGATCGGGGCGTCACAGAAGGCGGTCGTTCATCCGCCGCCGAGCGTGACCATCACGACGGGCAACCTCACCTTCACGAGCACGGCGAGGAGCGGCCGGGGGGCGAACGAGGCGGCCCAGGCGGCGAGCGGCCGCACCGCCGTGGCCCGGTCGGTCGCGGTCGTGCCGGTCGACGAGCGGCCCGACCTGGGCATCAGCGTGACCGCCCGCCAGGGCGCGTTGTCCCGCGTGACGGTTATCAGCGCGGCGGGCGGGAGCCTGGCCGGGGCGTTCACCAGCGGCGCTAGCGCCTGGCATACCGCATGGGCGCTGGCGCCCTCGCAGACCTACCGGGTCACCGCCACGGCGGTCAACTCCCAGGGCAAGCGCACGGTCACCACGGGGACCTTCCGCACGCTGACCCCCGCCCATACCTTCAGCGCCACGGTGGATATGACCACCGGCCAGACTGTGGGCGTGGGCATGCCGATCATGGTGACCTTCAGCAGGCCGATCGAGAACAAGGCGGCGGTCGAACGGTCATTCGAGATCTACTCCAGCAACGTGGTCACCGGCGCCTGGTACTGGATGAGCAACGAGGTCGTGTGGTTCCGGCCGCTGGATTACTGGCCGGCGCACACGACGGTGACCTTGACCGCCCATCTTTCCGGCGTGCTGGCCGCCCCCGGGGTGTACGGCAGCCAGAACCTGTCCCAGCACTTCACGATCGGCGATTCGCTGGTAGCGGTGGCGAGTACCGCCACCCATTACATGAAGGTCTGGTGGAACGGGAAGTTCGTGGGCAACTGGGCGATCAGCACCGGGCAGCCCGGCGATGACACGCCGAACGGGCAGTACCTTTCCTTCGCCATGGGGAATCCGGTGGACATGAATTCGGCCAGCTTCGGCGTGATGCCCGGCGACCCCGGCTACTACAACGTGATGGTGTATGACTCCGTGCAGTTCACCTTCAGCGGGGACTACGTGCACAGTGCGCCGTGGTCAGTGGGGGAGCAGGGCTTCGTCAACGTGAGTCACGGCTGCGTGAACGTGGCTCCGGACAACGCCGCCTGGTACTACGACCACTCCGTGATGGGGGACCCGATCACGGTCGTAGGCAGCCCGCTGGCGGGAACCTGGGGTGACGGCTGGACGATCTGGTTCCTGTCCTGGCCGAAGCTGCTGGCCGGGAGCGCCACCGGGGACGCGGTCGTCGCGGACAACACGGGCAGTGAATTCGTGTCCGCACCGTCAGTCACGCCGGGCAGCCACTCGGTGCGGCGGGCCGCGACCGCATTACACCTGCCTCGTCCTTGCTAGCGGTCCGTGAGGGGGTCACAGACCACTAGGCGGTAGCCCGAGCCGGCCGCCGCGCCAGTGCCCCAAGGTGCTCGGCGCGGCGGCCACCAGCCACGCACGCCGCCGAGCCCAGCCTTGGGGGCCCGCTACGCGCCGCTCAGGGCGTCTCTGAGGAGCCGTCTGCTCCGGGTCCGGCCGAAGGCTCAGCCGAGTCCCCAGTGGTGATAGCGGCTCGCTCCGGCTCGCCGTGCCCGTTGCCATGGCCGTTGCCGTGCTCGTCACCGGTCGGCAGCGGGACGCTCTCGGTGAGCACCCGGTTGAGCCTCAGCCGTAGCTTGCCAACGGCGTGCCGGGTCGCCGGGTCGGGAACGCCGTTCTCGTCGTCCTCGCCGGGCGCCGGCAGTGGCAGCGGCGCCGATGCCCTGGCCGTCAGCACGGCGTAGGCATCTTCGGAGACCGGGCGGGTCACCTCGATGTACTCGCCGTCGGGCAGTTGCCTGATGATGCCGGTCTCCACCCCGTGCTCGAGCAGGTGGGCGTCCTTGCGCTGCAGGCCGAGGCAGATCCGCTTGGTCAGCACGTAGGCGATGACCGGCCCGAGGAACGTCGCGAACCGGGCGATCCACGTGATCGTGAACAGCGGGATGCTCAGCTGATCGGCGATGATGTCATTCGCGCCCTCGAGCAGGAGAATCCCGTAGAACGTGACCGCCGCAATCCCGATCGCGGTCCGGGTCGGCGCGTTGCGGGGACGGTCGAGGACATGGTGCTCCCTGTGGTCCCCGGTGACCCAGCTCTCGAGGAACGGCCAGATGGCAGCGCCGGTGAAGATGATGCCGAGCGGCACCAAGGCCGGAATGAACACGTTGAAGGCAAGCGTGTGCCCCAGGACGTTCCAGCTCCAGCTGGGCCAGACGCGCAACGCGCCTTCGAGCATGCCCATGTAGAAGTCAGGCTGGGAGCCCGCCGAGATCCCCGAGGGGTTGTACGGGCCATACACCCAGATCGGATTGATCTGCGCGAACGTGGACAGCAACGCGAGCGCGCCGAACACGTAGAAGAAGAACGCCCCGGTCTTCGCGGCGAAGTACGGGTACAAGGGCGCGCCGATCACGTTCTGGTCCGTGCGCCCCTTGCCCGGCATCTGGGTGTGCTTCTGGTGGAACATGAAGAACAGGTGCGCCGTGATCAGGGCGAGCAGGAGGCCCGGGATCAGCAGCACGTGGATGATGTACAGCCGCGGGATGATGTCCTGGCCCGGGAACTGACCGCCGAACAGGAAGAACGTGAGATAGGTGCCGACGATCGGGATGGAAAGCATGACGCCTTCCAGGATGCGCAGCCCGGTGCCGGACAGCAGGTCGTCGGGGAGCGAGTACCCGAACAGACCCTCCAGCATGCCGAGCACGAACATCGTGACGCCGATCAGCCAGTTGATCTCACGGGGCTTGCGGAAGGCGCCGGTGAAGAATATCCGGAGCATGTGCGCCATGATCGCCGCCATGAACAGGTCCGCCGCCCAGTGGTGGATCTGGCGCATGAGCAGGCCGCCGCGCACGTCGAAACTGATGTTCAGGGTGGAGGCGTACGCCTCGCTCATGTGCACGCCGTCAAGCTGGGTGTAGGTGCCGTGATAGACCACGTCGGTCATGCTCGGCTTGAAGAACAGCGTGAGGAACGTGCCGGTGAGCAGCAGGATGACAAACGAGTAGAGGGCGATCTCACCGAGCAGGAACGACCAGTGATCCGGGAAGATCTTCCGCAGCAGCGTGCGCGTCCCGCGGGCGACGCGGAGCCGGTCGTCAAACCACTTCCCGGTGCCCTCAAGCGCCTTGTCGATCGTGCTCATCCCCGCTCCCAGAAGCTCGGGCCGACCGGTTCTTGGAAGTCGCTCTTCGCGACCAGGTAGCCCTGCGCGTCCGTGGTGATCGGCAACTGCGGCAGCGGCCGGGCCGCCGGGCCGAAGAGCACCGTCGCGCCCCGGGGGGCGTCGAAGGTGGACTGGTGGCACGGGCACAGGATGTGGTGCGTCGTCTCCTCGTACAGCGCGGCCGGGCATCCGACGTGCGTGCAGATCTTGGAGTACGCGACGATGTTCTCCACGGTCCAGTTCAAATTCGTGGGTGCCTGAAGTTCTCCCGGCGCGAACTTGATGATGATCGTGGTCGCCTTGGCCAGGGCGTCCAGGTCGTTCTGGAACCCGTCGGGGACGACGGTGATCATCGCGCCGGGGGAGCTGAAGTCAGCCGGCCGGATCGGCGTGTTCGGGCCGTAGACCAGCAGGCGCATGCCTTTGCGCCACACGGTGTGCCGCAGGCTCGTCCCCGGCATCGGGCCCATGTCGCGGAGCAGGACCACCGGAGCGAGCGCGAGCGGCAACGTGGCCGCGATGAGTGTCCGGCGGACTATGGGCCGCTTGACGAACTGGCTCGCCTCCGTGCTCTCGGTGAACGTCTCGGCGAATTCCTGCCTGTCCTTCTCGGATGAGGCCAGCGGCTTGCGCGGCTCCGTGAGTTCCACCTGCGGCATCAGGTTACGCACCCAGATGGTGGCGCCCACGGCGAGGCCGAGCAACGAGACGGACAGCGTGGTCCCGAGGGCGAGGTTGGAGCGCAGCGTCGTGTTGATCCCGTGCACCCCGATGCCGACGTAGGCGACGATGAACCCGAAGCCGGCCAGCGTAGCGATGATGAAGCACGCACCGACCACCCGTTCGGCCCTCTTGGCCTTTACGGGGTCCTCCGGGTCGGCCGGCAGTTCGCGCGGGGCCGGCGGAGGCGCGTCCTCGTCGCCGTCGGCGAGCAGCATGTGCTGCTGCGCCGGCGACGGGGTGCCGATCACCCGGTGTGGCGCGCGTGTCTCCTCGGCCCCGGCTGGCCCGTCGCCTTCCGGGGGAAGACTGTACGGGATGTCCTGAGTTCCGCTCATGACTCACGCCGCCTAGCTGTGATCCAGAGAGCCGCGAAAACTAGCAGCCCCATGCCGCCGAACCAGACCACGAGGCCCTCGGTGACCGGCCCGATTCGGCCCAGGCTGAAGCCGCCCGGATTCGGCACCGAGCGGACCTGCGTGACGTATGCGATGATGTCCCGCTTCTGGCTGGGAGTGATCGTCGTGTCGTCGAAGATCGGCATGGCCTCCGGGCCGGTGAGCATGGCCTCGTAGATCTGCGTCGGTGTCGACCGGGTGAGCGCGGGCGCGTACTTGCCCTCGGTGAGCGCGCCGCCCGCGCCGGTGAAGCTGTGACACTGCGCGCAGTCGGTGATGAACAACTCCTGGCCGAGCCCGGCGTTGGCGCCGACCGGGGTCACCTGCTCGGGGCCGGGGATGGCCGGGCCGCCGCCGAGGGAGGCGATGTAGGCGGCCACCTGATGGGTCTCCCGCATGTTGAGCACCGGCGGCTTGCGCGGATTCTCCGCGCCGGGCTCCTTCGCGGGCATCCGGCCCGTGCTCACCTGGAAGTCCACGGCGGCGGCGCCCACCCCGATCAGGCTCGGCCCGTTGGCGGTGCCTTGGGCCAGCCCGCCATGGCAGCTCGAGCAGTAGTCGGTGAATATGTGCTTGCCCGCGGCGATGTCCTGGCCGCCCGCGGCCGGCGCCGCGGCGGACGCCGGGCTGCCGTGCGTGGTGACCGCCGCGTAGACGATGCCGATCGCGATCAGCCCCAGCAGGACGACGGTATATCCGGCGGCCGGGTGCCTTCGCCGCGCGGTGATCCAGCTCACTGCTGCCCTCGGTTTCCGGTCAGGGGATGTAATGCATGTCGTTCAGCGGATTCAGTTTGCGTGCGGGCATCTAGTGGATCAGGTAGATGGTCGTGAACAGGCCGATCCACACGACATCCACGAAATGCCAGTAGTAGGAGACGACGATCGCGCTCACCTGCTGCTCGTGGGTGAACGTCTTCGCCGCGTAGGTGCGGCCCAGCATGAACAGGAACGCGACGAGCCCGCCGGTCACATGCAGCCCGTGAAATCCGGTGGGGATGTAGAACACCGAGCCGTACGCGCTGGAGGACAGGGTCAGCCCGTCGTGGATCAGGCCGAGGTACTCATATCCCTGGCCGAGCACGAAGTACAGGCCCATCAGGAAGGACAGCACGTACCACTCGCGCAGGCCCCACTTCCAGAACTGCCCGATCCGGCCGGCCCGGCGGATCTGGCCGCGTTCCACCGCGAACACCCCGAGCTGGCAGGTGACGCTGGAGAGCAGCAGCACGGTCGTGTTGATTGACCCCAGCGTGAGGTCCAGGTGCGCGCCCGGCCAGCGGAGGCCTTCGCCCTTGTCCACGGAGCGGATGGTGAAATACATCGCGAACAGAGCCGCGAAGAACATGAGTTCCGAGGACAGCCAGACGATGGTCCCCACGCTGACCAGGTTCGGCCGGCTGGTCGGCCCGCGGGGCGTCGTCTCGGTCACGGTTGCTGTGGCCACGGGGTCATTATTACGACACCACGTAGGCGAGCGTCGGGCGACCCCCCGGGTCGGTACCATCCTGTTTCATGAAGGTCGTTGTGTACAGCCATGACGCGGACACGCGCGCGCGGGTGCGCCTGGCCATCGGGCGCCGTCCCGCACCGGATGTCCCTTTGGCCGAAGTCATCGAGGTGGCCACCGAGCCGGCCCTGCTGCGGCTGCTTGATGCCGGCGGCGCGGACGTCATGGTGCTCGACGGTGAGGCCCAGCCGGCCGGCGGGATGGGCATCTGCCGCCAGGCCAAGGACGAGATCCACGATTGCCCGCCGGTGCTGCTGATCGTCGGCCGGGTCGATGACGGATGGCTCGCCACCTGGTCCGGGGCCGATGCGGTGACGAGCCACCCCATCGACCCGGTGGCGCTCGCGGAGGGCCTGGCTGGCCTGATGCGCGAGCGGGCCGAGCACCTGGCGGCCCAGGCCTGACCGGTCCGGGCGCCGGTCACCCGGTCAAGACCTCGCTGACGGACGCACCCGCCGCCGCCCACTGCCTCACCCGTCCCGAAGGGGCCGTTATGGATTCCCGTACCACGTGGCCCGCGCTGATCGGCGCGCTGATCAGGGGCGAGACGCTGACCTCCGGCGAGGCGGCGTGGGCCATGAACGAGATCATGGACGGCGCGGCCACCACGGCCCAGATCGCGGGATTCGGCGTCGCGCTGCGGATGAAGGGCGAGACGGTCGGCGAGGTGGCCGGGCTGGCTGAGGTGATGCTGGCGCACGCCACGCCGATCAGCGTGCCGGGGCCGCTGGTCGATCTGGTCGGCACGGGCGGCGACGGGGCGCACACGGTCAATATCTCCACGATGGGCGCGATCGTCGCGGCCGCCGCGGGCGCCCGAGTGGTCAAGCACGGGAACCGCGCCGCGTCGTCCGCGTGCGGCGCAGCGGACGTGCTTGAGGCGCTCGGGGTGGCCATCAGCCTGCCGCCGGAAGCGAGCACGCGGCTCGTGGCGGAACTCGGCATAGCGTTCCTGTTCGCGCCGCTCTACCACCCGGCGCTGCGGTACGCCGGGCCCGCGAGGAGTGAGCTCGGCGTGCCGACAGTCTTCAACTTCCTCGGGCCGGTGGCTAACCCGGCGCGGCCCGGCGCCCAGGCGGTGGGCGTGTCCGACCCACGGATGGGCGAGGTAATCGCCGGTGTGCTCGCCGGGCGCGGTTCAAGCGCCCTGGTGTTTCACGGCGATGATGGCCTCGACGAGCTGACCACGACCGACACATCCACGGTCTGGGTGGTGCACGCCGGCACGGTGGCCGCGGCTACGGTCGACCCGATGGCCCTGGGCCTGGACCGGGCCAAGCCCGGTGACCTGCGCGGCGGCGATCCGGCCCACAACGCGGCGGTGGCCCGCGCCGTGCTGGACGGCGAGTCAGGCGCGGTACGCGACACCGTGGTGCTGAACGCGGCAGCGGCGCTGGCTGCCGCGGCGGGGGTGCCCAGCGTGGCCGAGCTTGACCAGGCGCTGGCGGACGGCTGCGCGCAGGCGGCCGCGGCGCTGGACTCCGGAGCGGCCGGCGATCTGCTGCGCCGCTGGATCGCGGCCAGCCAGCGCCTAGCCTCCAGCGGCACCTGACGCCCA
>WNFD01001336.1_pt1 | contig 66256 bp, 65 predicted proteins | sample 5400491 | NCBI WGS metagenome assembly WNFD01 (sample SAMN13153343, study PRJNA577476) | soil metagenome | isolation source: 120 cm saprolite under Douglas fir tree site 2 hole 2 replicate 2 | place: USA:California | collected 2015-04-18 | reverse complement strand
CTTCCTCGGCCCCAACTCCGACGTCTTTCTCTACCTCGTCCTCGATCGGGAGGGGGCGAACCTCGGGATGGCGCGGCACACACTCGCCGCGCTGGGACGCCGCATCGCGCTGTAGATTCCTGCCCGCGAAGGCGCACCACTGCGCGTCGTAATCAGCGACGATGCGGCCGCGGTCCGACGCGCCTGACCGACCCACCGGCAGCCACGGGGTTCTCAGCCTAGCAAGGCGCCAGCCGCGGGTTCAAGAGCTCCGGCCCAACCTGAAACGCCCGACCTTCCGCTCGAAGACTGAAGGACGCATTTTCCCACACGTCCGCCTGTCAGGGGGCTGAGCGTCGGTGCTGGGCTGCCGGTCCGTGACAACGCAACCGCCCTCCTTCGCACGCCGCACCATCGAGCCGCATGCAGCAACGATCGCCGCTGCTGAGGACGACCCTGGCCCTGGCGGGCATCGCGGGCGTGGCGTGCGCCACGGCCGCCGCGCAGGCCCGGGCCGAGATCCGCCAGCCCGGCTACACCGCGGCGGACGTGCGCTTCATGTCCGGCATGATCCACCACCACGCGCAGGCCGTGCTGATAGCCGGCTGGGCGCCCACCCACGACGCGAGTCCGTCCCTGCGCGCGTTGTGCGAGCGGATCGTCGTGGGCCAGCAGGATGAGATCACGCTCATGCGGCGCTGGCTCCAGGCACGGCATGAGGACGTTCCCGACTCGAACACAGCGCACGCCATGATGCCGGGCATGGAGCCTGCGCCGATGATGCCCGGCATGCTGACGGCCAACCAGCTGGCCCGGCTGGATCGTGCGCGGGGGCCCGAGTTCGACCGCCTGTTTCTGACATTCATGATCCAGCACCACCAGGGCGCGATCACCATGGTGAATCAGCTGTTCGGTCAGGGCGCAGGAGAGCAAGAAACCGTCTTCCGGTTCGCCGCTGATGTCTACGCCGATCAGTCCACCGAGATCGCCCGCATGCAGAAGATGCTCGCCACACTGGTCTTCGAGGGGCACGGCCAGTGATGCGCTCGTCGCCCCGGACTCGTCCACTCGTCCCCACACAGGAATCCACTATGCCATTCGCAGTCACGTCCCCTGCCTCCATCCGGTCCGCGGCGCTCACGCTCGCGTGGTTGTCCGTGGCCGCGTGTGCGTCTTCGGGCAGCAACATGTCGACGGTCGCGCCCTCTCCCGATCCGCGGGTCGGCCTGCGCGCGGGACTCATGGATGCCGGGGAAGCGTCCTGGAACCTGCGGGTGGTCTCGAAAACGCCGCCGTCGGAGAAGTTCGCCGGCGTCACCAACTCCGATCTCGCGTTCTCCGGGACGTACGCCATTCAGGGGAACTACAACGGATTCCAGGTGTGGGACATTTCCAACCCGTCGCGGCCGGTGCTGAAGGTCGGCTATCTGTGCCCGGCGTCGCAGAGCGACGTCTCCGTCTACAAGAACCTGCTCTTCGTATCGGGCGAGGGCATGGGCGGACGCCTCGACTGCGGCACGGGAGGGGTGCACGACTCGGTCAGCGCCGACCGGTTGCGGGGCATCCGGATCTTCGACATTGCGGACATCACGAGTCCCAAATACATCGCCAACGTCCAGACCTGCCGCGGTTCGCACACCCACACGCTGGTGGAAGATCCGACCGACAAGGAGAACGTCTACATCTACGTGTCCGGATCGGCGCCGGTACGCTCGCCGACCGAGCTCCCGGGATGCGTGGCGGCGGTCCCGGACTCGAACCCGAACAGCGCGCTCTTCCGCATCGAAGTCATCAGGGTGCCGGTGGCCCACCCCGCCCAAGCGGCCATCGTGAGCTCGCCGCGGATCTTCGGCGGCCTGACCCAGGCCCCGACGCACGGCGAATCACCGGAAGACATCGCCGCCGCGGCCCAGGCCGCCGCCGCCTGGCGGGCCAAGGGCGGGTTCACGGCGAAGTTCCTCGGCATGGAATACGTCCTGCCGCCACAATTTGTAAAGCCGATGCTCGACAGCGTCGCCCGAGCGCGAGGCGGGGCCGTCGCGGTGCCGACCGCGGCGGACAGCACCGCCTTGCGCGGAGCGATCCAGGGCATCGTGGATGCGATGTTTGGTACTCCCGCCGCAACCACGAACGGCGTCCGGCCCGGGCCGAACCAGTGCCATGACATCACCGTGTATCCGGCGATCGGGCTGGCGGGCGGCGCGTGCGGGGGCTACGGCCTGCTGTTGGACATCCACGACGTGGCCAATCCCAAGCGGATCGGCGCCGTGGCCGACTCGAACTTCTCGTACTGGCACTCGGCGACGTTCAACAACGACGGGACGAAGCTGCTCTTCTCCGACGAGTGGGGTGGCGGCGGGCAGCCCAAGTGCCGCGCGACGGACCGACACGAGTGGGGGGCGGACGCGATCTTCACCATCGTCCACGACACCTTGCGGTTCCAGAGTTACTACAAGATGCTGGCCCCGCAGACGCCGTTCGAGAACTGCGTGGCCCACAACGGATCCCTGATCCCGATCCCGGGTCGGGACGTCATGGTCCAGGCATGGTACCAAGGCGGCATCTCCGTCTTCGACTGGACGGATCCGGCCCACCCGAAGGAAATCGGGTTCTTCGACCGGGGCCCGGTGGATGCCACCAAGATGGCTAATGGCGGATCGTGGTCGGCGTACTGGTACAACGGGTACATCGTCAGCTCCGAGATTTCCCGCGGGCTCGACATCTTCGAGTTGAAGCCGAGTGGGCTGATTTCGCAGAACGAGATCGCCGCGGCGAAGTTGGTGCACCTGGATTACTTCAATACCCAGGACCAGCCGAAGCTCCGCTGGCCGGCGAGCTTCGTGGTGGCACACGCCTACTTGGACCAGCTGGCCCGCTCCAACGGCCTGGCGCCAGACTCCGTGTCCGCCCTGCAGCGCGATCTCGGTCAAGCGGAAAAGCTGTCGGGGCAGCTGCGGCAGGATGCGCTGACTCGCCTGGGGGCACGCCTCGACAACGACGCGCCGGGTGCGGCCGATCAGGCCAAAGTGCGAGTGCTCGCTGAAACGGTTAGGGAGCTAGCCAGGGCCAGTTAGACGGCATTACCTATCTCCGCTCTCGCTCAGTTGGCAAGGTGCACCAGTTCGCCTCTACCGAGCCAACTGAGCGACTCGTTGTCGCCACAGGACATCAAGCTCGGATGGACGGCCGCCCACGAGCCGCGCCGCAGCGCTTACCACTGCCCGTGGCTCACGTCCGGCGCCAGTCAGCTCCCGGATTCCGGGAACTCCCTTGGCATCGTAAATCATCTGGCATACGACGGCGAGGCCATCGTATCCCGGGTCGAGCGTTCCTTGCCGACGAGGCGGATCTGCGAGCAACTGTTCGAGCGTCAATTCCGGATGAGCGTCGAGATACCGCTTGAGGCTCGGCATAAGGCTCTTGAAGTCGAGACCTGCCGAACCGCCTGTCCACGTCATCAGGCCCTCGCTCACCAAGTAGGCCGTCTCGGGACCCACCAGCGCATTCTGTAACACGACATGCGACAGCTCATGTCGATAGCCCTCGCCGTTGCTCGACGAGCCGACGAAGACCAGATGGTCAGAAACCAAGGCTCGCCCCCCAGCGGTGTCGGCGTCAAGCGGGAAGAAGTCGAGCCCGGCCGCCCGCAACGTTTCCATCAGGTCGTCCGTGAAGTAGTAGTCCACACTGCGGGGCGGAACTATCCCGAACGCCTGAGCGAGGGAATCGACGAAGGCGCTGGACTGCGCAGCTCGAACGCGGGAGAATGAGCGGCTCGGTGGGAACACGAATGTTACGCGACCGACTGTTGCGTGGCGCCACGCGCGCGTGAGTCGTGGCAGGGCATTAGCGAGAACCCACCGTCCGTCCTCGCGTATGGCGTACACGCGATACAGAGCGAGAGGGCTCACGTCTTGGACGGAATCGGAAACCCCGGAGACGAGAGTGCGGATCAGGTACGTACTGTCGAAACCGACCGCCGGGGCGAGATCTACGACGGTGAAATGCGAGAAACCTTGATACACATATGCGCTCAGCAAGTCGAATTGCGGCCAGCGCTCCTGTTCCGAATGGGACCACGATCCTGTCGGCCGAATGGAGTCCGGCCGACTTCGGACGTAGGATCGCCAGAGCGCCCAGATGTCGTGGTTCGGGACGCCGAGAGTGTCAACGCCGAACCCCACCGCGACACGGACAGGGTGAGGCGCCTGGCCGCTGGCGGCGGCTGCGCTTGTCAGAATGAGGGACACCAGGTGGGCGGTTCGAGATCCTATCATCGGCGTGCTACCACCGAACGGGGGTCGAGCTCTGACAGAGACCGGCCAGGCGGCCGGGCTATCGCGCTGGCGGGAGGTCGATCCGCCCCAGCCGCTCCGTGCCGGAGAGCGCGAGCCAGAGGCGCGCGCGCGGCGGGTCCACCGCCATGTTGCGCACGACGGAGCCGCGCGTGGGGATCGCCACTACCTCCGTGCGCGCGGTCGCCGGGTCGAATGCCACGATATCGTCCCTTCCCGACTCATCGTACCAGAGACGCCCGTCGGTGCCGATGGCGATGGCGTACGGTTGACTGCCGTCGCCCCCGGGGCAGAGGAAGTCGCGCACCGCGCCGGTGGCGGGATCGAGCCGGCCCAGCCGGCCGCGCGCGTAGTCCGTGTACCACACGATCCCGGCGGCGTCCACGACCAGGCGGCGCGGGCGGGCCGCTGGATTGGGGAGCGAGAACTCGCGCACCGCGCCGTCCGCAGGATTGATGCGACCCACGCGATTCGTCCCGAACAGCGCCACCCAGATCGCGCCGTCGGGGGCAGCGACCAGACCGTAAGGTCTCGCCTGCGGGGTCGGCACGGGAAAGAGCTGCACTGCACCGGTCGCGGGGTCGAGCACGCCGTACAGGTTCGCCCCCTGCGCGGTGAACCAGATCTTCCCGGCGTGATAGAGCGGCGTGTGCGGGTCGCGCGCAGCCGCCGGCAGCGGGTACTCCTTGATCGCGCCCGTGGCCGGGTCGAGTCGGCCGAGCCGCGCCTGGAAATTGGCCGTGTACCAAACCCCGCCGTCCGGCGCCACGATGATGCCGTGCGGACCGGAGGCGCGCGTGGGCGTCGGGTAGTCGGTGACCTGCCCCGTCGCGGGGTCGAGCCGACCGATGTAGCTGTTCGCCTGGTCGGTGTACCACACGATCCCGTCCGCGCCCACCGCGGGATCGTGCGGGAACGCCCTCGGCCGGGGCAGCTTGTACTCGACGACGGCGAGCGCCGGCACGAAGAGGGCGACGACGCTGACGGCCAGGAGGGGTCGGAGGATCGCACTCACAACTCCATGATGGCGGCCCGCGCCCGAGCCCGCAAGCGGGCGTCCGACCCGTCGTGAATCCCTCCGAGACACCCTCCCGTTGTCATATAAGGTGAACACCGACGCCACTAATCCCTGAAGCCACCGGACCAGCGATGTCACCGGATGAGTTGAAGCACGAACTCGAGTGCTTGCATCCCGCCGCATTCGGGTGGGCGCTCGCGTGCTGCGCCGGGGACCGGGTCGCGGCGGAAGACGCACTGCAGACGAGCTATTTGAAGATCCTGGATGGGCGGGCACGCTTCGACGGGCGGGCGAGCTTCCGCACCTGGGTGTTCGCGGTCGTGCGGCGGACCGCGGCGGAAGAGTGGCGCCGCACGACACTCAGGTGGCTCTTGCCGTTGCGAGCGCTCGACGGGGCGGCCGCCACACGAACCGACCCCGGAACGGCGCTGGTGCGCTCTGAGACGACCCGCCAGCTGCTGGTCGCGCTGGCTCTGCTGCCGCGCCGGCAGCGCGAGGTGCTGCATCTGGTGTTTTACCAGGACCTGACGATTGCCGAGGCGGCGGGGGTATTGGGTGTCTCGCTCGGCACGGCCCGCATCCACTACGAGCGTGGCAAGACCGCGCTCAGAAAGCGACTCGAGGAGGATCCGGCATGACCGATCGCGACGACGCCCGGGAGTCGAACGTCGGCCGCCGGTTCCGTGCACTCCGTCAGGAGGACGCAGGCGGCGCGCCCCCCTTCGGCGCGACGCTGGAGGCGGCATACGCGCGTCATGCTCCAACGCCAAGGCGCCGCCGCCTCGCCCTCGGCGTGGCCGCGCTGCTCGTGGGCGCTCTGGTTCTGTCCGTGGAACGGACGCGCCCGCGGCAACCGCCGATCGATCTCGCTGCCGTCCACCTCCCCACACCGACAGACTTCCTGCTCCGGTTGCCGGGCGCCGACTTGCTGCGCAGTGTGCCCGCGCTCGGCGGCCTCAATCTGCCCGACACCCGATTACTGACCACCCCCATAGATCGGAGAACTCCGTGACCCTCGCTCGCTCAATACTCGTGCCCACGCTCGCGCTACTCGCGCTCGCGGGTGTCGCCCGTGCGCAACAGGTCCCCCCTGGTCCCCGGGCCCAGGAGGACGCACTCGCCCACCTGCTCTTTCCGCCGGAACTCGTCATGCAGCACCAGCAAGAGATCGGGCTCCGCCCCGAGCAGCGCAGCGCGATCACCAAAGCGATTCAGGAACTTCAGACGAAAGTGATCGACTTGCAGTGGAAGATGCAGGACCAGTCCCAACGCCTCGCCACCCTGCTCCAGAAGCCGGTGGTCGACCAGACTGCGGCCTTGACCCAGCTCGACGAGGTGCTCGGGACGGAGCGCGAAGTGAAGCGTGCGCACATCACCCTGTTGATCCAGATCAAGAACGCGCTCACAGCCGACCAGCAGGCGAAGCTGGCCGCGGCCCGGGGGGGTGCGCCCCCCTCCTGAGGCGCGTCACGCCCCCGGCCCCCCGCCACCCGCGCGCCCGGGCGTGCGGGGGGTGGCTCGGCTTTGCGCTCGCGCGTGCGTCAGGCCACTATTGCCAGGGCGCCCGGGGCCGTAGGATAGCCCTCGGCGCCCGTGTCACGGCCCCGAGGTGAGCAACATGCCGACACACCAGCTCGTCGCAGCGCCCAGCCGCAAGCCGCGGGACGACGAAATCGACGTCTACGGCGTCACCCACGTCGGCAAGGTCCGCCGCACCAACGAAGATCACTTCCTCGTCTGCTCGCTGCGGAAACACCTTCAGGTGCACCTCACGAGCCTGCCGGACCGCACGCTCGTGCCGCCCGACAGCGAGCGTTTGGCGTTCCTCGCGATGGTCGCGGACGGGGTCGGTGGCAGCGCCGGAGGCGAGGAGGCGAGCCGGCGCGCGGTCGCGGCGATCACGCAGTACGTGACCGAGGCGATCCACTGCTACTACACGGCCGACCCGAACGACGAGCCCGCGTTTCCACGGGCGCTCGAGGACGCCGCGCGCAAGGTCCACGCGGACATCCAGGAGGGTCGCGAGCGCGACCCCCTCGCGGGGCACAAGGCGACCACACTCACCCTCTGGATCGGCGTGTGGCCCCAGGCGTATCTGCTGCAGGTGGGAGACAGCCGCTGCTACCTGCTGCGCGACGGCCAACTGATCCAGCTGTCGCGCGATCAGACGCTGGCACAGGAGTTCGTGGACCGCGGAGTCATGCGGCGCAGCGAGGCGACCCGCACTCCGCTCGCCCACGTGCTCTCGAGCTCGCTTGGCGGGCCCGAGTCGGCCCCGGTTGTGACGGCCATGCAACAGGAGTGGAACAACGTCGGGCTGTTGTGCTCGGACGGACTCACGAAGCACGTGCCGGACGAGCGCATCCGCGAGCGCTTGCTGGCGATGACGTCGGCGCGTCAGGCGTGCGAGGCGCTGCTCAAAGACGCGCTCGACGCGGGCGGCACCGACAACATCACCGTGATCGTGGGGCGCACCGTGCGCAAAGCCGACCGGTGATCCCGCAGCGGCCGCACCTTATCCGTCAAGCGTTAAGGGGGACAAGAGAGAAGGAGTCTGGACGCTTCCCCCCGCCTGTTTGCGGTGCGCTGTAGCCCTCAGAAGGCCTGGGCGTCCGCGGCATTGCGCCCGTAACCCAACCGCGATCAGTTGGTGGCCTTCCCCGCACACCGGGCCCCATGGACATGGATCCTCAGCTTCATCTGATACGGCGTCTAATTGACGCAGAACAGCTTCCACTCACTAGCGTACCACTATGCCACTGTGCTCCTTCAGGGCCACAAGCTACCTTGGCTCCCGACTCCGCCACATCATGAATTTCTCGTACCCGAATGCAGCAAGGAGAGGCAACGCGAGGACCGGGACGACATGGAGTTCGGCCGGATAGGAGTCGACATACTGGAAGGCCCATCGATTGAAGATCGGCCTCACCCAGACGAGATACACAGGAAACCACACCACGAAAACCAGGATGATCGCGTAGCCCTGCTGCTTCTGTAGCCTGGTCAGTGGCTGAGAAGTGGGACGCGTGGTCGGACCATTGTCATCCAATTGCGTTGCCTCGATCGGTTAGTCATCCGATTGCGGTCGCTCCGATCAATCTCATTGAGTCGGCGTCCCCTAACGCGATGCGTCTAACCTGCGGCGCTGTGCTGACGTATTCACGAATGCAATTCTACCACAGACGACGGGCGCCCGCAGCATGAGGCCCGTTGTCCGACCTCGTGGACTACGACACGCGGCGATCACCGGTGCGCTCGATCTGACGGGCGACCAGCGAGCGGTCCAGCGATTCAGCCGCCACAAGGACGTGCGCACACTCACGATCTACGACGACAACCGGCAGGATCTCGCCGGGGACGTGGCGTGGAGAGTGGCCCGCCATCGCTTAGCCGACAACCCCTAGTCGGGCGGGGGTACGGCCCCGTGAGGGAACCGCACGTCGCCTTCTTTGTCCTTGTTGGATTTGATACTACCACGGGGTGGTTCCGGCCCTCCGTCATTACAACCGACTCCGAACAAATAACAGAGGATTGACCTTACTACCTCTATGATATCGTAGACGACACCGACAATCACTGCCACGCCAGTAGCGATGATCCCCCACAGCCAGGAACTCTCCTTGTAGCAGTCAGATAGAAGCACGTTGGCCTGAGTCTTTACAAGGTTCCCGCAGCGCCGGACGAACTCCGCCTCGAAATTCGGAACTGGGCTGATCCCACCGCTGTCGCACGCGCAAGGAACGAGGCCGCACGCGATGAGGCCAGCCCCGAAATCTTTGGCTTCATCCTCAAATGCGTTGCCGCGCCCAGTACTAAAGCTGGCAATGACGCACCACGTATAGCCAAAGACCCAGGCATTGAGCTGCCCGCCCAAGAAGCCCTGCTCGGCCTGGAGTGCGTGGACAAGCTCATGGCCGAGCAGGGCGAAGCTGCTCAACGAACACGGGTTAAAGAGACCGCTACGAAGGTAGATGTTGATGTCGGAAACACCCGAAGTCAGAGTGATCCCATTTTGACCGAAGTTATAGGGGAAAGGGATCCCATCGAAAACACTGACTCGATTGAAGTCCAGCGTTGGAAAGAGAACCGCGTATGCATTGAACAAACAGTCTGGCAGCACAATGCGGGTTGGCATATATCCGCCTCGGTAGTGGCTCGCCAGCGAGTGCGTGATTGAGCTTCAACCTGAACGATGGGCCCTCGGGGCTCTCACTGTATTCACGTCGCGCAGACCTAATCATGTGGTTGGGATTCGAGCGCCGATAGGGACGGAGGTGCAGCACAACTTCCAGCTACATGAAGGTGGCCAGCCGCGACAGTCTAGGACCGCCGTTGACATGACGGCTGCGACCTCGCGACCGTGCCAGCATGGAGCCGTTTCAACAGCTCGATGATGCACGGCGCTTCCTCGAGCAGCGCGTCTACGATCCGCAGGCGGGGGAATCCAAAGATCGCTTGTCTGCTCGAACGATCGTTAGACAGCGTCGGGAAGAGCCTCAGTAGCAGCCCACTCCGCAACATCCGGGCATGTGCCGATCAACGCGGTGAGGTCACTTGGGAGAACCCCGGGTGCCAACGCATAGGCCGTCAGGCGGCGTGCTTCTCGCCAGCGCGGCGCTTGAAGTTGACGGAGATGACGCGATCGCTGCCTTCCCGACCCGGGCGAGGGATGCATGCGCGGGGATTTCCAGAAACGCGTCCACTGACGCAACTGGCGAGCCCATCAATGCAGAGTGCAGACTTCCTATCTCAGCCTCGCTGTAGTTGCTGCCTAGCAGACGTATTCGAAACGCCGGCTCCGTTGCGAGGCTTTTGCGAATGTCCCTGAGGAGCTCGCGCGCAGTGGGAAAACCGTATGGCTTGCTCGCCACCGCACCGAGCACGATGACGATCGGTTGCTTGATCAAGCGGGCTCGATCTCAGGACTGGAACATTATACGGCCACAACCGATGCCGCATTTCAGCCCCACGATGCCGCAAAAACGCCCTAACCCTACCCCTCGCTGCGTCCCATCCTCAACAACGTCCCGAGGTGGTCTTCCGGCGAAGGGCGGGGCATCGAGTCGAGCTCATCCAAATTCAAGGAGAGACCCATGCTACTCATCATGATCCTCGCTGGCAGTGCCGGCGCGTACATCGTGGTCATCAACATAGCTGACTATCCAGCGCCCGAACGTCTCGCCTTCAAGCTCTGGACAGTCTTGGCCGTCTCCACACTGGGAGGCGGGGGGCTTTCGTACGTCCTCTTCGGCAACATGATCGGCGCGAGCGACCCGATGCCTGCCCGGGCGATCCTCGGCGCCGCCGGCAGCCTCGCGCTGGGACTGATCGTGGGAGCTGCCACTGCCATTGGTGTTGGACTCCACCAGAAGACACAAGCCGGCCGCTGACCGAAGCGGGGCCACCGGACTTGACCTGCCCTCCGTAGACCTCGCGGGACAAACGTTTGGTGGGGCGCGGTCGCCGGATCGCGCCCCGTGTCGCTGGCCTTACGCTCCCCGTCAAATGATCACTGGGTCTGGGCCCACGGTGATACAGACCGAAGGAACATGGAAACCGAATCCCTCTCCTGAGAGAAAGTCCACGTCCGCCCAACTATACTCGGACCGTCCAAGGGGAAAGACTTCGAACGAGACCTGAACGACAATGGGCACATTCGCCGGGATTCCGTAGATGATCGCTGACATGTCAAAGTCTTCGTAAATGTAGGTTCTGGAGACATCCCATGTGCGGTGCTCGACATAGAGCGGGTGGCTAGTGGAGACCGTTCCTCCGTTCGCATAGGTGGTGCAGTCATTTTCTACGTGGTGATGGACGCTGCGACGCAATCGTCGGGGGAAATGGACGCGAGCGTCACTTAACCCTCGAGCGATCAATTTGGGGAGTTGCAACGCAGGGCCCAGGCCCTGCTAGCAGAGGTGCGGATCGTGAGTGAGACCCCGCCCGGCGCGGCAGGGCGCAAGCACGGGCCGTAGGATTAGAGCAGGATCAGCCCGCGCCTCAGGCCCACGGTGACCGCCTCGGTGCGGCTAGCCACGCCCAGTTTCTCGAGAATCGCCCCGACATGGAACTTGATCGTTCGCTCGGTGACGGCGAGCCGCGCCGCGATCGCCTTGTTGCCGAAGCCCTCGGCGAGCAGGCCCAGCACTTCGAGCTCGCGCCGCGTGAGCGGCGCGCGCTCGGCCGAGGCACCCCCCCGCGGCGCTGTCGCCGCTGGCCCTGCCCCGGCCACCTTAGGGTCCGCGCCCTGCGGCAGATCCGCGCGGCGCATGACGACGAGACCAGATCCGGCCGCAACCACGGCGGCCTGGAGCTCCGCCGGATCCGCGTCGCGGGGCAGGACGGCGCTTACACCGGCGTGCAACGCCTCGCTCGCCCAGACCGGGTCCGCCTCGTCCACGATCGCTACCACCGCCGGCCCACCGCCCTCCGCGGCGAGCGCGAAAAGCGCAGCCCCGGCGCGTTCATCGCCCCGAGCGACCGCTGCCACGACAACATCCGTGTTGGGCGAGCCGACTGGCCGCGCGAGATCCCGCACTCGAAGCGCCTGGCCCACGAGCTCGAGGTGGTGGTCGCCCGCGAGCAGGGTGGCGAGCTCCGCGCGTGCCAGCGCCGATTCGGCGACCACGAGGACGCGGATCACGCGGCCAGTCGCATGCGCTCGAGATAGCGCTCGACCGCATCGCTCGGAATCGCCGCAGCGAGCCCACGCAGAATCATGGCGTTCACCCCGACGACCCGCCCGGTCGCATCACTCAGCGGCCCGCCTGAGTTCCCGGGCAGGAGGCGCAAGTCGGCGAGGATGAGCGCGGCGCCGCGGCGCGGCGCTGGGAGTGCGTGCACGATCCCCGTCGTCACGGCCCCGCTTAGCCCCAGCGGATTCCCGACCGCGACCACCAGCGCTCCCACCCGGAGCGCGCCCGGCGGCGCGACCTCCGCAACGGGCAGGCGGTCCGTCGCGACGCGCAGCACCGCGAGGTCGCGCCGGGCGTCGGACGCTACCACGTCGGCCTCGCGCACCGCACCGTCCCCCGTCTCCACCACGAATGATCGCCCCGTCGCCACATGCGCGTTCGTCACCACGAGCCCCGGCCGCCACACCACCCCCGACCCGCTCCCGGCGCCCCGGCCACGCCCGCGCACCTGCACCGTGATGGCGCGGAGCCGCTCGGCCACCGCCGCCAAGTCGCTCGCGAGGAGCCCGTCCGCCGCGCGTCCGGTCATCGCGCCGGGCGCTCGGCGATGGTCACGCTGACGGCGATGGGCGCCCCGCCGCGCACCACCCCCAGGCGCACCGCCGAACCGACGCGCTCGGGGCCCAAGAGCGACAGCACGTCGCGCACATCCGCGACCGGACGCTGGTCGACGTCGACGATGACGTCGCCCAGCTGTAGGCCGCCCCGCTCGCTCGGGCCGTCCGGGTCGACGTTCAACACGACGAGGGCCGAGCGGCGCGGCGGGTCGTACTTCCGCGCGAGCGCCGGCGGCAGCTCCACCGGCTGGAGCCCGACCCCCAAATAGCCGCGCGCAATGCGACCCTTGGCGAGCAGAGCGTCCACCACGGGGTCGACGACCGCCACGGGCAACGCGACCGCGAGACCGCGGGCCAAGCCCGACGTATTGAGTCCCACCACCTTCCCCTCCGCGTCGACCAACGGACTGCCCGAGAACCCGTCGTGAATCGCCAGATCGAGCTGGATGAGCTGGGCGATCTCCGCTCCCCGCCAGGTCCGCCACGGGCCGACCAGGGCGCCCACCACGCCGAAGCTGGCGGAGTGTCCCCCGCCGCCCGTGCGCCCGATCTGGAGCACGATATGTCCCACCTTGAGCGCACCCGCCGCCGCGAAGTCGGCCACCGGCACCCGCTCGGCGTCGATCCGCAGCACCGCCACATCGGTGGCGGCGTCGCGGCCCGCGAGCGTCGCGGCGACCGAGCGCCCGTCGCTGAGCGTGACCGTCACGCCGTCGTCCTTTCGCACGGTGTGATCGGCGGTCACGACGACCCCCGGCCGCCAGAGGACGGCACTCGAAGCGATGCGTGGGCGGGCGTGCACGGCGACGACGCTCGCGGCGGCACGCTCGACCGCCGCGGCCAGATCATCAGATAACGTCTCCAGCGTACTGGAACGTTCACGGCGCAGGGCAGACACGGGAACGAAATACCTCGGTTCGGGGGTTCGGTTGACAACATGGCCGGACGGAGCGCCGGCCGGTATTGTACGTTCGGACAGGTCGAGCAGGCCCTAGCCGGGCACACGCGAGCGGCGACCGGTCGAGGCGGTCGCGGAGGATCGAGCCATGGTCACGTTGCGGGTGAACGGCGTCGCGCATACGGTGGACGTGCCATCCGACATGCCGCTCTTGTGGGTGCTGCGCGACGTGCTCCGCTTCACGGGCACGAAGTTCGGGTGCGGGCTCGGACTGTGCGGCGCCTGCACCGTGCACTTGGACGGCCAGGCGATCCGCTCGTGTACCACGCCCGTGACCGCCGCCGTCGGTAAGCGCATCACCACCATCGAGGCGGTCGGTGAGACGCCCGCCGGGAAGCGCGTGCAGCAGGCCTGGCTCGATCTCGAGGTGGTGCAGTGCGGCTACTGCCAGTCGGGCCAGATCATGGCCGCCGCGGCGCTTCTCGCCCACACGCCGCATCCCTCCGATCCGGACATCGATGGCGCGATGGCGGGCAACATTTGCCGCTGTGGCACCTACCCCCGAATCCGCGCCGCCATCAAGCAGGCGGCCCAGCCTCCCACGCCCGCGCGGAAAGGAGCCTGACCATGGCCCGCGACCGGTTGGCCACTCCCGCTCCCCGCGGCGCTCGAGCCGCATCCACTCCCGCCGTGTCGCGCCGCGGGTTCCTCTCCGTGAGCGCCGCCGCTGGTGGCAGCCTGCTCCTGGGCTTCCGGTTACCGGCGCTCGCGCCCAGCGCGGCGGCCGCGGGGCGCGACGCCGCGGAAACGTTTGCGCCCAACGCATTCATCCGGATCGACCGCGACGGGCGCATTGCGCTGATCATGCACAAGGTCGAGATGGGTCAGGGGACCTACACCTCGATGCCGATGCTCATCGCCGAGGAGCTCGAGGTCGATTTAAGCCAGGTCCAGCTCGAGCACGCCCCGCCCGACGACGCCCGCTACGCGGAGCCGTTCTTCGGCGTGCAGGAAACGGGCGGCTCGACGTCCGTGCGCGGCGCCTGGGTGCCGCTCCGCCAAGCGGGCGCCACGGCGCGCACCATGTTGATCGCGGCGGCGGCGGCGACCTGGAAGGTCGACCCGAGTGCGTGTCAAGCGGCCCACGGGCAGGTGATCCACGGCGCGAGCGGCCGGCGCCTGGGGTATGGCGAGCTGGTCGAGCAGGCGGCCACACTGCCCGTCCCCTCGGAGGTGTCGCTCAAGAGCCCGAAGGACTTCAAGCTGATCGGCACGCCGGCCAAGCGCCTCGACGCTCCCGAGAAGGTCAACGGCAAGGCCCAGTTCGGGATCGACGTCCAAGTCCCGGACATGAAGATCGCGACGCTCGCGGCCTGTCCCGTGTTCGGCGGCAAGCTCGCCGCGCTCGACACGAGCAAGGCGCTCGCCATTCCGGGCGTCCGCCAGGTCGTCCGGCTCGACGACGCCGTGGCCGTGGTGGCCGACCACATGTGGGCGGCGAAGCAGGGTCTCGCGGCACTCGACATCCGCTGGGACGAGGGGCCAAACGCCAACCTCACCAGCGCCGACCTCGTCAGCCAGCTCGCGGCCGCGGCCGCGCGCTCGGGCGTGGTCGCCCGCGCCGACGGCGACGCGGCCACCGCGATGAAGGGTGCGGCCCGCAAAGTGGAAGCCGTGTACGAAGTGCCGTTCCTGGCGCATGCCACGATGGAGCCCGTCAACTGCACGGTCCACGTTCGCCCGGACGGCTGCGATCTCTGGCTCGGAACCCAGGTCCCCACCTTCACACAAACGGCGGCCGCGAAGCTGACCGGGCTGCCGCGCGACAAGGTGCGGGTGCACAACCACCTGCTGGGAGGCGGGTTCGGACGGCGGCTGGAAGTGGATTTCGTCACGCGCGCGGTCCAGATCGCCCAGCAGGTCCAGGGCCCCGTGAAGGTGGTGTGGACCCGGGAAGAAGACATGCAGCATGGCATGTACCGGCCCTACTACTACGACCGCATCGCCGCCGGCCTGGACGAGCACGGCCGACCGGTCGCCTGGACGCACACGGTGGTCGGATCCTCGATTCTCGGCCGCGTGATCAGCCAGCTGATGCCAAAGACGCTCCGGGTGATGCGCGCGGCTGGCCTGCACTCGCTCGTGGCTAACGTCCGGGGACTCGATATCGATGCCGTGGAAGGCGCCGCCGAGCCGCCCTACGCCTTGCCCAACGTGCGCGTGGCATACGTGCGCCAAGAGCCGCCCGGCATTCCCACGGCGTTCTGGCGCGGGGTCGGGCCCACGCACAACGTCTTCGTGGTCGAATGCTTCATGGACGAGCTCGCGGCGGCGGCCGGGCAAGATCCGGTCGCCTACCGGCGGGCGCTCCTCGACCAGGCGCCTCGCGCTCGCGCGGTGCTCGAGCTCGCCGCCCAGGAGGCCGGATGGGGTCGCCCGCTGCCGGCCGGGAGCGCGCGTGGCGTATCCCTGTTGCACGCCTTTGGGAGCTACATCGCCCAGGTCGCCCAGGTCCGCGTCTCGAAGACCGGCGTCGTGCGGGTCGAGCGCGTGGTGGCGGCGGTCGACTGCGGGACGATCGTGAACCCGAACACCGTCGAGGCGCAGATCCAGAGCGGGATCATCTTCGGGATCAGCGCGGCGCTGTGGGGCGAGATCACACTCAAGGACGGCCGCGTGGAACAGCACAACTTCAACGACTACCGTGTGCTGCGGATCAACGAGGCGCCGGCGATCGACGTCCATTTGGTCGCGAGCGCGGAGGCCCCGGGGGGGATCGGCGAACCGGGCACGTCGGCCGTCATGCCCGCCGTCGCGAATGCGATCTTCGCCGCGACCGGCAAGCGCATCCGCCGGCTGCCGGTGAAGGACCAGTTGCGTCCCGCTTAACCCCGGGGCCGACGCGAGCGGGCGAATGAAACAAGGCGACAACCCGTAACGCGGTGCCCTGTCTGGCGCTAAGCGTCGATGGACGCGCCCGCGCGATCCGCGCCACCGTTCTGGAGGTTCGAACCGAGTGTTCGCTCGCCACTCGTCGCCATCCGGGAGGACCATCGATGCCCCTAGTGCGAATTTCCTTCCTCAAAGGCAGGCCGGAGGGGTTCGGGAAGCAGGTCGCCAGCGTCGTGTATCGCACCATGGTCGACACGATCAACGTGCCACCCAAGGACAACTTCCAGCTCATCTCGCCGCACGATGCGGGCACTTTGATCTACGACCCCGGCTACTTGAACATCGCGCGCACGGACGGCGTGGTGTTCATCCAAATCACGCTCAATGAAGGTCGCACGGTCGAGCTGAAGAAGGCGTTTTATCAAACCCTGGCGCAACGTCTGAACCAGGAACTGGGCGTACGACGCGAGGACGTATTCGTAAGCCTCGTCGAAGTAAAGAAGGAGAACTGGTCCTTCGGCAACGGTGTCGCCCAGTATGCGGAACCGTAGGTTCCGACCGCGCGTCCGAGCCCGAGCTCAGCCGCCGCTCTCGCCGGCCGACTTACACCTCCACGCCCACCATCTTGGGCCCCTGTCCTGCGACGGTCACCCTGCGGCCCGTCGAGATGAGCAGTGCCGCGGCCACTAAGCACAGTCCGCCGGACAGCCAAAACGCCACCCGATAGTCGCCCAGCGAGGTCCGGATCACGCCCGCGGTGAGCGCCGCAAAGGACGCACCCAGCTGATGGGACGCGCCAATCCAGCCGTATACCACCCCGACGTTCTCGCTGCCGAACGCGTCTGCCGTGAGGCGCACCGTGGGCGGGACCGTGGCGATCCAGTCGAGGCCGTAGAACACCGCGAAGCCGGACAGCCAGATGTGCTGGCTCGCTAACGCGAAGGGCAGGAACAACAGCGACAGCCCCCGCAGCCCGTAATACCCGAACAACAACAAGCGGCTGTTGTAGCGGTCGGTGAGCCAGCCCGAAGCGGTCGTGCCGACGAGATCGAAGACACCCATCGCCGCGAGCAGTCCCGCCGCGGTCACTTCGGGAATGCCGTGATCCATGCAAGCGGGAATCAGATGCGTCCCGATCAAGCCGTTCGTGCTGGCGCCGCACACAAAGAAGCTGCCCGCCAGGATCCAGAACTCGCGCGACCGCGCCGCCCAGAACAAGCCGCGCAGCGGTGAGCGGGCCACGCTCTCGGCCGGCTGCGCCGGCGGCGGTGCCCGCGTCGCGCCGTACGGTAGCAGCCCCACGTCGGAGGGCTGGTCGCGCAGCCAGACGAGCGCGATGACGAAGACGGCGGCCGCGGCGCCGGACACGACGTAGGTCGCACTGTGCCAGCCGTGCGACGTCACCACGTGCGCGAGCAGCGGCAGGAAGACGAGCTGGCCGGTGGCGTTGGCCGCGGACAAGATCCCCAGCACCAGTCCCCGCCGCTCGTCGAACCAGCGGGTCACGATCACCGCCGCCAGCACGAGGGCTGTGACGCCCGTTCCCGTGCCGACGAGCACGCCCCAGAAGAGCGTGAGCTGCCATGGAGTATGCATCCGGGAAGAGACGCCGACGGACGTCGCCACCAGCGCCAGCGCCGCGAGCACGATGCGGCGGAGCCCGTAGCGGCTCATGAGCGAGGCCGCGAACGGGCCAATCAGCCCGAACAACGCGATGTTGATGGCGATGGCGCCGGAGATCGCGGCGCGGGTCCAGCCGAACTCCCGCTCCAGCGGCACCATGAAGATGGCGGGCGTGGCGCGGACGCCAGCCGTCGCTAGCAGAATCAGGAACGTGACGGCCGCGACGATCCACGCATAATGCAACTTGGCGCTGCTGCGACCCGATTCCACTGGCACGACCCCTCTCCGGACGAATCGCTCGGTGCCCTCGGTGCGTGCCTAGTAACGCGCGACGGGGCCCGCGGGTTTCGTTGTGAGCGCGGGGCGCGGCGAATCGGGAATGGGCACCACTACGCGGGTGGTTCCGGGGCGCGGAGGCCGGGGTCGCCGGAGCTCGCAGAGCCGCGGCGTCGCGGTCGCTCAGTCCCGGCGCTCGACTCGGGGGCGACCCGGCTCTCGTCGGGGAGCCCGACCCTGCGGTAGATTCGCTCCATCCGCGGATCCTGCTGCAGCAGGGCGAAGAACGGATAGCGCTTGGCGTAGGGAAGGATGCCATCCCGCTCCTCGCACGCCTGATCGAGCAGCTCGAAGGCCTCGTCCATCCGCCCCAGCGCCGCGCTCAGGACGCCCAGCCATACCCGCTGGACGTGCTCCCGGCGGGCGCGCGCGGCGAGCTCGTCGCGAATCGCCTGCACGTCCGCGAGCTTTCCGAGCGAGTGATAGCAGATCCCCAGGGCCGCGAGCGTCCAGGGATGACGAGCCGATGTGGCGAGCGCCAGCTCGAGCGACGCGATCGCCTTCTCGGTCCGCCCCAGGCCGTTATAGACAATCCCGAGGTGGAGCGGCGGCAGAAACATCGCTGGCGCCAGCCCAGCCGCGCGCTCCAGTGGCGCGATCGCCTCCTCCCACCGCCCGGTGCCCATCAGCGTCATCCCGAGCTGCATCGCCGGCAGCGGCGCCAGGGGGTCAAACGCCGCGGCGCGCCGCCCCAGGGCAATGCCTTCCTCGAACTGGCCCTCGACGAAGACCAGATAGTACGCGAGCCAGCTCTGAGCCGTGTCGTAGCGCGGATTGAGCTCGATGGCCCGGCGCAGATGCCGAGCGGCCCGCGGCCAGTCCCAGTCGACCACGAAGCAGAGTGCCCCGAGCGCGCAATGGGCCTCCGCCAGATCGGGCGCGAGCGCCAGGGCGCGGTGCGCGGCCGCGTGGGCCTTCTGTCCGAGCGCTTGGGCCGTCGCGAGCCCGTACTGCACGAGCAGGGTGCATGCCTCGGCGAGCCCGGCGTGGGCCAGCGCATAGTCCGGGTCGAGGGTAAGGGCTTGCTCGAAATACGTGGCGGCCTTCGTCAACCCGAGGCCCCGTTGCGCCAACAGGTGGCGACCCTTCAGGTAGAGATGGTAGGCGTCGAGACTGCCGGTGGCGGGCGTGACGAGCCGTGGGAGCGCGGCGCTCTCGAACGTGACCGCCAAGCGGTCAGCGATCGCCTTGGCGATCTCGTCCTGGATAGTGAAGATGTCCCTCATCTCACGGTCGTAGCGTTCCGACCACAGCGGGAAGCCGTCGGCGACTTTGATGAGCTGGGCGGTCACCCGGAGGCGATTCGGGTCCTTGCGGACGCCGCCTTCCAGCACGGTCGCCACCTTGAGCTTGGCACCGAGCTCCGCCACATCGACGGCCTTGCCGCGGAACGCGAAGGACGACGTCTGCGCCGCCACGTGGAGGCCCGGGACCCGGGCGAGCGCATTGATGATGTCATGGGCGATACCGTCGCCGAAATACTCGAAGTCCGGCGCGCCGCTCAAGTTCGCGAACGGCAGCACGGCAATGGACTGGCCCTCGTCGTGATCCGTTGCTGGCGTGTCTTGGGCCCGGAGCGCGGCGGCGAATTGGCCCGCGGTGGCAAACCGGTCAGCTGGATTCTTCTCCAGTGCCTTCAGGACGGCGCGCTCGATCGCCGCCGGCACCGTGGGCCGCGCGCTGGAGATCGGCAGTGGCCGGTCCACCACTTGCCGCCGGAGCACAGCCTGGGCCGTCGCGCCGGTGAGGGGCGGAGACCCGCTGAGCATCTCGTACAAGACGCACCCGAGGCTGTAGAGATCGCTGCGACCGTCGATCTCCCCATCGTTCGCCACCTGCTCGGGGCTCATGTACTCGGGCGTGCCGAGCGCGAGCCGGGCATCGGTGAGGGGCTCAAGGCTTGCTGCCCTGATCGCCCGGGCAATCCCGAAATCCGTCACGAGCGCGCGGCCGTGGGAGCACATGATGTTCTCGGGCTTGATATCCCGGTGCACCACGCCGTGGCTGTGAGCGTAGGAGAGCGCCTCGGCCACATCGCCCGCGATGAGCAGCGCGTCTGCGATGGGAAGCTGGGGCTCGCGCCGCAGGCGATTGCGGAGTGTCTCGCCCTCGACGTACGGCATGATGTAGTACAGCAGGCCGTCGGCTTGATCGGAATCGAAGAGCGGGACGAGGAGTGGGTGGTTGAGCCCGGCCGCAATCTGAATCTCGCGCAGAAAGCGCTCGACCCCGAGGATGGTCGCGAGCTCCGGATGGAGCACCTTGATGGCCACGGCGCGGGGGAATTTGCGGTCTTCGCCGAGCCAGACCGTGGCCATCCCGCCGCGGCCGAGCTCGCGCTCGATCGTGTAGCGCTCGGGCAGGGCGCTGCGCAGGCGGGCCAGCAACGCGGCAGACACAGGCGGACCCTGAGGTCCGGAGCGATCATAGCGGCAGCGCCGGGGCTCGGCTAGAGGGTCCGACGTCGCTACGCCCGAATCGCACCGTGCCCGAACGGCCTGGCTGCGTTCCGCAAGCCAGCGCTCCAGCTGGGAGGGAGCTCAGCGATCCGTTCCGACGAATTGTGTGTGTCGGGTCTCAAGCCTGCCCCTGGCGGTCCCGGAGTTGTACGGGAAAGCAGGGTGGAGTAACGTCTTGCACCCCTGGGTCAGCATCCGGCCACGAACGTTGCGAGGAGGCCTCCTATGCGAGTTGCCCGCGTCATCACCGGGGTCGGTGCGGTCCTGGTGTGCGGTTGTGCCGCACCGCCGTCGCCGCCACCGGCACAGGCGAATGCCACCAAGACCGTGCCGCTGATCCTCGAGAAGAACGAAGGGGAGCGGCTCGTGTTTCGGCCGTGGCCGGGACACCCGAAGCCGGGAGCAGCGTTCTTTCTAAAAGTTGACCCCAAGAATGGCGGCTCCTCCCATTTGGTGTTTGGCACGGAAGACCTTCCGCCCGGAGAGACCATCGGCACCCACCGGCACCCGAGCGCGGACGAAATCATCTTTCTGCAGGCCGGAACCGCTCGCGTGCACGTGGGCGATTCCGTGAGAGTGGTGCACGCCGGTGCCACAGTGTTCATCCCCGCCGATACCCGGATTTCGGTCTCCAACATTGGACGCGACGCTCTCGGCATGGTATTCATCTTTTCCGCGCCCGGCTTCGAGGACTTCATGCGGGCCGTGTCGGTGCGCGAGGGCGAGAACAACGTCCCCCTGTCGAACGCCGAGGACGGCGAGATCCAGAGGAAGCACACCCACGATGTCGTGTATCAGTGAGACGACGAAGAGCTGCTCCTCTTCCCTTCCCTAGCGCCAACGCGCCGAGCCGCCTCTCACGCAGCCCGCGGGCGCTGTCACGGGTGAACGGCCTACGCTCCGGTCGTCTGTCACCCTCCTCCGGAACGGCACCCGGTGCGCGATCGCCAACGCGCTGAACTGCTCGTCTCCGTGCACGACGTGACGCCCGCGCACGAGCGCTCCCTCGACGTGCTGTACCGTCTGCTCGACGAGTTGGGCGTGCGTCGCTATGCGCTGCTCGTGGTCCCGAACTGGCATGGCGCCTGGCCGCTCGCCGAATTCGCCACTTTCACGGCCGGGCTGCGCCAGCGGGCGGCCGCGGGGGCGGAAATCGTGTTGCACGGCCTGCGGCACGACGAGGTGGGCCAGCGGCGCACACTGGCGCACTGGGCGCGGACGTTCGGACGGACCGATCGGGAGGGAGAGTTCGCCTCGCTCGCAGCGCCCGAGGCCGCGGCGCGGCTCGCCCAGGGTCTCGCGGTGCTCCGGGCCGCGGGGCTCGAGCCCGTAGGGTTCGTCCCGCCCGCGTGGCTCGCCCGCCCCGAGCACGAGCCGGTGGTGCGGGATGCGGGGCTCGCGTTCACCGAAGACACGCAGGCGGTGACGACGCTCGGGCACGGCCAACGGATTCCGGCACCCGCGACCTGCTGGAGCACCCGGCGCGCCTGGCGCCGCGCGGGCTCGGTCGCGGTCGCGGCGGCGCGGTTGCGCCTCGAACAGGCTCGGCCGCTCGTGCGGATCGCCTTCCACCCGCCCGACGCCCAATGGCCAAGGGTCCTCACCTCCTGCCGCCGCGCGCTGGAGGTGCTGCTAGAGCGTCGCACCGTGATCACCTACCGCGAGCTCGTAGCGAGGCGGGCGAACGCCCGCACCGCCTGAGGGGAGCGTTTGCCCTCGATGACCGCAGGCCCAGCCTAGGCCACGGTGGCGCGTCTCCTTGCCATGGGGTCCGCGCCCTGATATCATGACGGATCCTCAGTGTCATGAGTCAGAGTCATGAAGCCAGGCCGCGTAGGCGAGCCCGTGCAGGTGTACCTCGACGCAGACGAGCGCCAGCGGCTTGCCCGGCTCGCGCGCCAGCTCGGGGCGACGAAGTCAGACGTGCTGCGCCGGGGCCTCGAGGCGCTCGAACGCCAGGCACTCGACCCGGACGCGCACCCCGCGCTCCAGATCGTGGGTCTCGCGAGCCGCGAGCGGCCGGGTGGGCCACGCTACAACGTCGCCCGCGAGCACGATCGCTACCTGGCCGACAGCGAGGAGGCCGGCTGGACCCGCCCACGTGCCCGGCGACCACGGCGCCGTGGCCGGTGAGATCTTCGTCGATACGAGCGCGTGGTACCCACTGGCCGTGCGGCGCGATCCGGCCCACCGCCTCCTGGCAAAGGCCCTGCGCGAGCGCATTCACGAAGGTGCGGCGGTTATCACGACGAACCTGATTGTCGCGGAGACACACGCGCTGCTCGTGCGGCGTACGACCCGAGACACGGCCCTGGCGTTCGTGCGCCGCGTCGACCAAGCGGGCATCGTAGTGGTGCGCAGTACCGCGGAACTTGAGGCCGCGGCCTTGACGGACTGGCTGGAGCGCTACGCCGACCAGGAGTTCTCGTTTACGGATGCGGTGAGCTTCGCGGTGATGACCGAGTGGGCGATCACCGACGCGCTCACGCTTGACCGCCACTTCGCCATCGCCGGGTTCAGAATGGAACCCTAGTGGGCGACCGCGAGTCCTCAGCACGGGGCCCCTTTTGGGGGCATGATCGCGCTGCGGCGCCCACTGCTTGACTCCCTTGCCGCTGTTTCATACCGTGGGGGCACCATGGTCCTGCGATCGTCCGCCCTCATCCTCGCCCTCTGCGCTGCGGCATGCGGGCCCAACCGCATCCGCATCCTCGTGCCGCCGCGGCTCGACCTCAAGACTTACGGCAGGCTCGGGCTCGTGACGTTCACGGTCGAGAACGCCAAGGGCTCGCTGCCGCAGCTCGTCACCGACCGGTTCGAAGAGGAGGCGCTGACGGCCCAGCCTGGGATCGAGATATTTGAACTGGGTCCGGCCGATTCCGCGCTCGACGCCGCCCGGGCGCAGCAGATCGGCAAGGAGCGCGGCGTCGCAGCGGTCTTCGCCGGCCATCTCAGAGTCTCGAATCCCCAGGCAAGCGGCGGGATCGCGGCCGGCGGCGGGGTCTTGGGTCTCGTAACGCCGCACGTCGATCAGACGGTCAGGCTGGATCTCTCGGTGCGGCTGGTGTCGACACAGTCGGGCGGCACGGTGTGGCGCCAGGGTGCGTGGGCCACTGAGAAGGTGAGTGAGGTCTCCTTCACGGGGGCCGAGTTGATCTTCACGGCCAAGGACCCCAAGGCGGCGTACGGATCGCTTGTGAACCGCCTGGTCGACCTGGTAGGTGAGGACCTCTGGTCTCGGTGGGAGTGGCAGACGGTGACGCAGACCCGGTGACGAGCTAGCCAGGGCTCCTGTCCAGAAGGCTCGGGCGCTCGTGTCGCCCTCACCGCGAACGCTAGGGCCTGCCGACGGTGCTACGTGCGGGTGGCGGGCCTTCAGTCGCGGGGACGCCGACCCGATCCCAGCTGGGCAATCAGTTTCTCCAAATGCTCCCAGATCTCGGGCCGGATGCTGTCCACGAGCTCCTTGTTCATCTTGCCGAGCATCACGGCGATCGCGCTCGTGTCCAGGCCGGCGATGCGGCACTCTTCAATAACGGCGGTGAAATGGATCCGCGCCTCCCGGATCATGCGGCCGAATAGGGCCGCCCCGTCCCCGCGCGCTCCCAACGCCAGCGCCAACAGGTAGAGGTCCCGAGCGCCGTCGAGCCGGTGCGCCAGGTATTCGCGGGCGTCGTGGGGCAGGCGCTCCCGCGCCACATCGGTACCATCAGGCACAGCAGTGCTCCGGTGAGGGAGGCGGCAAACTATTCTGATCCGAAAACGAGGCGAGCGACAGGTGTCCCTAGCCGCGTGGGGGTCAGGCGCCGGGGCGCTCGGGACTCGGCATGCCCGGCGAGGACGCATACCCGGGCGGCGGTCCGTAGAGGATGGGCGGTGTACACGAGCAGAACGTGCTGCGAGGCATTCCCAGCTCCGCGACGGTCGGAGGGAACCGATACTCGATGTGCCGCGGATCGGAAATGAACCCGCCGCAGCGGTGGCAGTAAATGTCGAGCATGGTCGAGCTCTCTGAAGGTGAGGACGCGAGCGCCGCGCGCTACGCTGGTCCTTGCCCGTGCTGCGGCCCTAGCTCGGTCTCGTCGCGCCGCAGCACGAGGGTGCTGGGCTCCACCTGGAATCGCCACCAGGAAGTGACGATCCCGCAGGACAACGCCGAATGCGGTAGCGTCACGAAACAGTCGGCGGACGCCATGTGTGTCAGTAACCCCACAGTGTCTATGTGCTCCATACGCGTGGCGGCTGTGAGCAGGAGGGCGAACCCCACATCACCGGGCCGCCCTCCTTCTCCGCCGGTGGTTAGGCGTTCAACGCCTTGTCGGCAGCGTGATCGTTAGCACGCCGAGGTTGTAGGTCGCCTTGATCTTGTTGGGATCGATCGAGGCCGACAGCCTGAACGTCCGCTCGAACGCGCCGTAGGTCCGCTCATAGCGATGGACCTTCTCGGCCTTCTCCTCTGCCACCTGCTCCTTCGTGCCCTTGACCGTCAGCAAATTGGCCTCGACCGAGATCTTCACGTCCTCGGGCCGTACTCCGGGCACCTCCGCCACCAGGCGGATCACATCGGGTTCCTCGAAGATGTCCACGAGCGGCTGCCAGGCCGTGGTCGCAGCCTCGTGTTCGGGCCACTCATATGCGCGGAACGGGTCGTTGTAGATCCGGCCCATGCGGTGCTCCAGCTGATGCAGCAGCTCCAGCGTCGGGTCCCTCTGCGTAATACCGACCATATGTCCTCATTTGCTGTTGTGAGTCGCTTCCAGTCGACGATCGGGTGCTAACTGCCACAAGACTACCGCGCTGTACTATATTTGTCAAGTTACTCATTCGCTCGCGATATGGACTTGACAACTACAGTAAAGCCCGATACCGTTGACCTAGCAGAACGAACCACCCGCAGTCCGGTGGTCCCGCAGGTTCATGTTCGTTGCCAAAGGGAGTCGCTCATGTTCGCACGCAACGTCACGCTGCACCTGAAGCCCAACACGCCCCCCGCTGACTTCACCCGCACGCTCGAAACGGACGTCCTGCCCATCCTGCGCAAGCAGAACGGGTTCAAGGACGAGATCACGTTCCTCGCGGCGGACGGCGCCGAAGCGGTGGCGATCAGTTTGTGGGATCGCAAAGAGAGCGCGGACGCCTACAGCCGTGACACGTATCCCCAAGTGCTGAAGAGTCTGGCGAACGTGGTTGAGGGAACGCCACAGGTTGAGAACTACGAGGTTGCGAATTCGACGTTCCACAAGATCGCCGCGCGCAACTAGGACCGCCTGGGCGAAGCAGGAGCCAAGCGGTTTGTTCTAGGGGAAGAGGGCGGCCGAGTCCGCCCTCTTTCTTCATCCCCCGAACACCCCTGCCCCGAACCCCACCAACTGGCGCGGGAGCACACGCAGAGTATGGATCGCACGGTCACACACATCGCCACGCGCGAATGTCTCGTCACACAACCCCATCCAGCGATGGAGTGCGGCGTCGTAGCGGCCCGGCGACGGTGTCAGGAGGAGGCCGACGCGGCGCAAGCGGCGGCAGCCAGGCGAGCGACGACAGTCAAATCAGGATAGGCGCGGTGCACACCAGCGCTACGGGATAAGGAGGCAGTCCGATGGCACCAGTCACACTCGAGCGGCTCCTAGCGGAGCTCGACAAGCTGAAGCACGAGACGGACGCAGGAGGGCACGACGCGAGCCACTACGACATCCGGCTCGCCCGCATTATTCGAGAGCTGCGGGAGCGAGGCTTAGACGCCGATCGGGTCGCCGCCACCTCGGTGCTCGAGGACGCGCTCCGGCGCGGCATCATCACGGCTCGGGTGGCGACCCACTTGCACCACCGGCTGGGGCTCGTGGCGTGACGGCGCGCGCGCGAGCCGTGGCACGAGGCAGCAGTGTAGGAGAGAACGGCAGCTGGAAGGTCTAGCCCGCCGACGGCGTCACCCGGGCGGTCGCTTTTTCCCCCGGTGTGTCCTGTGACTCGAGTTCGTTCAGCGCGGTCCCCACCGCAGCGGCACGGACCCGCTCGGCACTGCGGAACACATCTTGGACGCTCCCGCCCCGCACCACCCGGTATTCACGCGCGCCAATCCCCATCCTCTTGTGGCCGACGTACTGCCGCACGTCCCAGTGCTCCTTTCCCCGGCACCGTGGGTAAGAGTCCGCCATCTGGGACAGCTCCTGGTCCGTGAGGACCGCACCCTGCAGTCCCAGCAGGGCGCGCACGCGACTCTGAAAGTCGCCGGGCTCGAACGTCATGGGAGGCATCACAATTCTTCCGATCTACGAGGTGGTACGAAAATGGAGCGGGTCTCTCAGGCTCTGTAACTCGCGGTAATAGTACAGGCGCGTCGGGTGCTTGTCCTTGAACTTGAGCCCTTTCAGCAGCTCGATCTCCTCCGCGGTCGCCGTGCCGCTGAGGGACGCATCCTTGAGGAAGTCCTTGAATCCAGGCTCTTCCAGGGACTGCTGGGCGGGTTCCCGTTCGCTGAACTCGAACCGCTTCACGTTCCCCGCCACCAGGCGATCGTTCAAGACGATTTCCAGTGCAAACGTCGCGAGGTCGATGTCCCAGGATTCAATCAGCGGATCCAAGAACGAGACACAATCCTCAATCGACACGTGGTAGATGTCCCGGTCGAGGAATTCGAGCACCAGCACGCGCATCGCTTCATAGCTGCGGCCGCCCAGTTCGGCCACGGCGCGGAGCCAGGAGGCATTCTCCAATTCCTGTTGCGCCAGCCCCTTGACCACGTCCAGTAGCTTCTGGGTGACCAGGCGCTCCAGTTCGCCGAACGGCTGCTTCTCGAACACCGCGCGCACGTGGCGCTCGGTCTCGGGGTCGCACTTGCGGAGAATCAACTCGCGCACTTCGCGAAACAACGGCGCGGGCTCGTCTCCTAGCTCGCGCTTCAATTGCTCCTTGCGCTGGTGGCCCGCCAGCCGCGCGAGCTCCCCGGTCGGCAGCTTCAAGAAGCTGTCCATCTTGTCGTAGATGTCGGTGCGGTTGGGCGCGGGGGGCGCGCGCTTCCCCGTGAGCAACTGGGAGATGTAGGACTCGGTCACCTGCGCGGCATGGGCCAGATCGCGTTGCTCAAGCCCGAATTCGTCGAGCCGGCGCCGGATCACAAACGCAACATCCACTGGGACTCCTCCTCGTGCGCGTCTCTGTGCAGTTACCTCTTGACCTAGCCAAGTTAACTGTTGCCTGAGACTGTCGCAAGCGACCGAGCCATACTTGACAAGGCTAGTACATCCTGATGTGCTGGAACGCCTTGGGGCCGGTCGCGTTGGAGCATCGGCCAGGGCGTCGCGCCCCAACCGGTGTCCATGTCTCAGAGGGAATTGCCGCCATGGCGGGGCTCGCCACGGCACGGGTTCCAGGAACGGGCTGGACGAGCAGGACAGGCTACGCGACGCCGCTCATTTCCGCCGCTTCGACCCCACCAGCGAATGCCGCACGACGCTCTCGGGCACCGCCTCCCCAGGCCGCAGGGTGAACACCGCCTTGCGGCTCCACCCGAGGTCCAGCTCCACGACTACGTGGGTCTGATCGCGCGCCATCCGCCAGGCGCGGTCCGAGCGGGGCCCGCCGCCCGTGGCAGCGCGTGCCGCCCGCACGACCTCGACGGGCGGCTCGGCGACCGCCACGAGCTGGGCGCAGGTCGAGCAGCGGCGGGGCTCGCCCGCCAGGTCGGCCGTGCAGACGTGCCGGCCGCAATGCGCGCACACCGCGCGATGCCGCGCGCAGGCGTCCTTGCCGCACACGGGGCAGTGCTCCGCCCCAGCGAGCGAGTACGCCTGGCCGTCCACATGACACTCCTTGCGGTGGGTCGCGCACCCGTACGCGCCGCTGGTGTCGAGCAAGGGCCGCAGGTGGGTGTTGCAATGCCGCCGCTTGTCCTCCAGACACTCCGCCGCATGCAGGGAGCACGCGAGCTTGCCGCACGTCACGCACGGGGCAACCTCATCCGCCGCGTAGATCGCCTCCGGCTCGTGGGCACAGCGCGCGCGGTGGCGCTCGCACACGAGGCGGCGCGACTTGTCGGTGCGGCGCAGGTGGATGGAGCAGTGCACCTGGTCGTCAAGCGCGCAGCTGGCCTGGTGCGCCGTGCACACCGACTTGCCGCAGCTCGCGCACTGTGTGACCTCGTCCACGCCCACCGGCTCGTTGGTCCCGCCCTCACAGTGGCGCAGGCAGGCCGTGCACAGCCGGCGGCTGCCCCGCGGCGCGTCCGCATGGCTCTGCTGCGCATGGCGGTTGCAGACGTCCCGGCCACAGCTGCCGCACGGCGCGAGGCAGGTCGCGCACGCCGAATGCCCCTCCTCGGCGCAGACGCCCGCGTGGGCCGTGCAGTGTTGCAGCCGGCACGACGGGCAAAGCAGCACGTGCTCCTCACACGCCGGCAACCCGTCCACCCGGCACTCGGCGATGCCGTGGTCGGCGCAGAAGTCCTCGGCGCAGACCGAGCAGCGCGACGAGCAGCAGGCCTCACACCCGCAGTGCTCGTGCCGGCACACGACGAGGGCTGCGGGCGGGCGGCCGCACTGGGGACACGCCAGGTTCCAGGCGGCTCGACCGCTCAACGGCCGCTGCGCGCTGACGCTCGCGTGACGCCCCCGGGCCGACTCGAGCTGCCACTCGGCGCGCTGCACCAGGACGGCGGCCTCGATTAGCTGCAACGGATGCACCACCGCTTTCACCTGGCTGCGCCGGACCTCCTCGGTGCGGCGCCGCTCGGCCAGCGCCGTGACGGTACCAATCTCGTCCGGGTCCGATTGCTCCTTCAGGATCGACTCGAAGTACCGATCCAACCGCCCGAGCTCGGTGGCGAGCTCCCGCTCCGCCGCGGCGCGGCGCGCGGCAACGCGCTCGGCCGACTTGGACTGGAGGTGGCCCAAGAGGAGGCGGAGCAGATCCGCCGGCTGGCGCGCGGGGACGGGTGTCGCCGCGGCGGCCACCGACGGATCCGCCGGCGCCACCCGGCCGGCCTCGAGATCCTGGAACAGGCCGACCAGATCGTCAGCCAGCTTCGTGCCGGTCGACAGGTCGTACACGTCGCTTTCCACCACCGCTTCTTCGACGCCGGCCCCGGCGCGCAGCACCACGCGCGCGATCAGCCGTCCCACCGGATGCACGGCCAGCCGCGTCGTACCCGGCTGCGCCGTGCCGTCCCGCACGGGAATCGTCAGCTCGACACCCGCCGGGTCGCTCGGGCGGCGGACCGTCGGCGCGATCAGGCCAAGCGCAAACCGCGCCGCCCGCGCGCGAATCGCCTCGAGCAGTTGGCCGAGGAAGGGGCTGCCGAGTACGGCGATCTCGGCGTCCGGGTCGCGCGCCAGGGCGTCGAACGAGAACGCCACCCGCAAGGCCGCGCGGTCTCGGAAAAACGAGCGCTCCGACTCGGGCACGCGCAGCTCGGAGTGGTCGGGGCCCAGGGCGGCCTGTTTCACACCCACCAGCCGGCAATAGCGCTCGAGCAGCGGCCGGATCCGCTCGTCCGCCAAGGGATCGGTGTCGGCGACCGCTGCGGGCGGCTGCTCGGGATGGGTGCGGGCCCGCGTGGCGCGGGGGGCGCGGGGGGCGCGGCGCTTGCCGGTGCGGGAGGAGCGGGGACGTTTCACGCGGCGGAATCCCCCACCGGCGGCGCGGCGGCATCCGCGGTGATGTCCACCAGGGCCAGCGGTAGGCGGTCCACCTGTGCGACCACCGCGATCGCGCGTCCGGCGCTGGTCAAACCCGTCAGCCGCACGAGCTCCCCGTATTGGGGATGAGTCCCGGCCGGCTCGGGCGTCGTGACGCCCCCAATCGGCTCGATCGACTCGAGCGCCTCGAGCACTTCCGTGACGCGTACCCCGAGGCGGTGGCGCTTCCCGTCCCAGCCGGGGGCCTTAACCACCTGGCTCGTGCCCAGCCCGAGGCGCAGCCGGCCCGGGACCGAGAGCGTCTCGAACCGGCGCTCCAAGCGGATGGCGTTGTCGTCCGGCGCGATGACGGAATTCAGCTGCTCCTGCTCCTTGCCCACGGCGCTGCTCTTCTCGATATCGGTACCGATCGTCTCCACCCGGCGCGCGAAGTCCGCCTCGCTCTCGGCGGCGAGCCACTGCTCGGCGAGCCGGCCCTCGAACTGTTGCGCACCCCCGAACTCGCCGAGGATCAGGTCCAGCTCGCCTACGACCAGCTCGAACAGCTTGATCTTCTGGTCGAGCAGGCGGAGGATGGCCGCCTCGATCGTCCCCTCGGCGGCGAGATTCACGATGTGGACCTCGCGCTTCTGTCCGATGCGGTGAAGGCGCCCGATGCGCTGCTCGACCACCATCGGGTTCCAGGGCAGATCGTAGTTCACGAGCACGTTGCAGAACTGGAGGTTGCGGCCTTCGCTCCCGGCGCGCGTGGCGATCAGGACGCTGCGCGGGTCCTCCTGGAAGGCGCGGATGCGCTTGTCTCGCTCGGGCGTCGTGTGAGCGCCCCAGTAGACGATCGCCTTCCGGTTCAGCTTGCGCACCCGCTCTTCGATCAGCTGAATCGTGGGGCGATGATCGCTGAACACCACGAGCCGGTCCGGCGTTTCGCGCAACAGCTTGGTCAACACCTCGAGCTTGGCGTGCGTCTTGATGCCCTGGGCCCGTTTGGCGAGCTGGCGCGCGATCTCGCGGTACGCGGGGCGCACGCGCTCGCCGGCGGCGAGATGGGCAAGCGACTCGGCGAGCGCGCGCGAGGAAGAGCACAGGCGCTGCCGCAGATGAATGACGGCGAGCTGCAGGATCCCCTTCCCCGTCGGCTGCCGGCGCCGCGTCTCATCTTCCGCCTCTTCCTGCTCGGCTGGCTGAATGAAGCCTTCCCGATACAGTCGGCGCAGGAACTCGGTGGTGCGGTCGTACAGGTCCCGCTCCGCGCGCGTGAGGCGCACCTCGGGGTGGCGCGGCCGGCGCGGCGGCAGGTCCAGGTCGTCCACCACGCTCGAGCGCCGCGTGCGGATCATCACCTCGTGCGTCAGCGCGCGGAGGGCCTCGGGATCGCGGGGCTGGCGGTGGTCGCCCGCGACCAGGTGTTGGGCGCGGAACTCCTGCCAGGTGCCAAGCTGGCCGGGCCGGAGCAGCGTGACGAGGTTGTACAGCTCGCGCAGGTCGTTCTGGAGCGGCGTGGCCGTGAGGAGCAGGATGAAGTCGCGCTCGATCTTCTCGATGAATTTATAGGTCGCGCCGCGGTGGCTCTTGACCTTGTGCGCCTCGTCCACGATCACGAGGTCCCAGCGGTGCCGCAGGATCTCCGCGGCGTGCTGGCGCGAGCGCGCGCGGTCGTGCGAGATGATCGCCTTCGTAACATTGGCCCAGTCGTCGGGGTCGGTGGGGGTGTCGAAGCGCTCGAAGAACTTCTCCTCGAGCTCCCCCTGCCACTGGCCCACGAGTGAGGCCGGCGTGAGGATCAGCGCGCGGCGGGCGAGGCCGCGGATGGCCAGCTCCTTGTAGATGATGCTCGCCTCGATCGTCTTGCCGAGGCCCACCTCGTCGGCGAGGATGGCGCGGCCCCCCATGTCGCGCAGCACCCGCTGCGCCACGTCGATCTGGTGCGGCAGCTCCTTGATCGCGTTGGCGTCGAGCGTGATCAGCCGGTCGAAGCCGGGCACGAGGGCGATGCGCTCCGCGTCGCGTCGCAACTCATACCAGGCCCGCTTGGCCGGGGGCTCCTTGAGCTTCTCGGCGAACGCCGCGAGCGAGCGCTCGTCAACCGCCCAGGAGTCGTCTGGCAATGCCTCGGGTAGCGTCACGCGCCGTTTTCAGAGGGGGGTGGCAATATAGGGAATCGCGGCCGCCCGAGGGTGTGTCACGGCGCACAACGCTGCGGCCGCGTGGCTTAGGCCGCGCCGCTCACCGCGTCCGGTGGCATGGCCTGCTTCTGCGAGGGTCAATGTCGACCGACTAGCTTCCAGCATGCCTCATCCGCTGCGTCGGATCCGGCAGTACTTCGTGGTCGGTCTCGTGGTCGTGGCGCCGCTCGGTGCCACCATCTTCGTGCTCACCTGGGCGTTCCGGACGATCGACGCGATCTTGGGCCGGCCGCTCGAACAATCCCTGGGGGTGCGGGTGCCCGGGCTGGGCATCGTGATCCTCGCGCTCCTCGTCCTACTCGTCGGATCGGCCGTGCAGAACGCCGTGGGCCGGCGCGTGGTGCAAGCCTGGAACACCGCGCTGTCGCGCCTGCCGCTCACGCGGTCGATTTACAACGCCGGCAGCCAAATCGTCCAGGCGCTGCTTGCCGGGGACCGGCGCGTGTTCTCCCGCGCGGTGCTCGTGCCCTACCCCACCGACGGATCCTGGGCCGTCGGATTCGTCACGAACGAACGCACGCCGATCCTCTCCCAAGTCGTGGGCGAGCCGTGCCTCACCGTGTTCGTGCCGACCACCTTTTCGGTGCCCCCATCGGGTTTTCTCTTGATCCTCCCACCGGCGAGGGTGCGGGCGCTCGATATGAGCGTCGAGGACGCCTTCAAGTTCGTTGTCTCAGCCGGAGCCGTGCTGCCTACGGGCACGGCACCGCCAGCGGGGCTCGATCTGACGAAACTGCTCGGCACCAGGTGAAGAGGCGCGGCGTGCGGGATCACGGTCGCGCCTGCGCCCGCTACGTCACGAGCGAGAGCCAGATCTCGCGGGCGAGAGCCGCCCTAGACCCGTTGGGCCCACGCGGCAGACAGCGGCTGCGTGACGGAGGCGCATCCCCCCAGCGAACGCGAGGCTTGCTCTATCTACGGGGGTCAGGTCGGATCCTCGCCGGACAGCGCGGGTAATCCCCACATAGGCTGCTAGCCGTGCACCACCAGGAAACGCTGCCCAGTTGAGGGCTGCGATGATGAGTCTCGACGCCGCGACCCCGCCGTTCCAACGCACTGAGAAGGCTCTCTTCCCCCTTCTCGCGCTGATCGTCTGCTCAGTAAGCGCCCCGGCGTTCGCGCCGAGCGAACCCTATCCGCCGTGACCCACCGCAGCCGTCTGCCGTCACCCAAGGAGGTCCCTATGCGCAAGGCTCTCGTGCTTGCGACCGTTGCGATTGCCACGCTCGCGGCCGCGCGCTGGCAAGCCCGCCCACCGCTCTCGTTCGCGGACGCCGAACGAATCCGCCTCCGGGCGCACTTTGACACCGTGGAGCGCGAGTTGCGCGCCCGGGACGTGCCGGGGCTCACGCGCGCCCAGCGAGCAGCCCGGGCCCGGCTCCTCGATATCCTCCACCGCTACCAAGTCCGCAGCGTCTTTCCCCGGAACACCGACTTCCCGGACCGCGACGTGCCCGTCTTCGTCGACCGGTGGGGCACGCGGTGCGGCTTCGCCTACTTGATCGAGCAGACGGGACACGAGGACCTGATGCTCCGGATAGCGGCGACGCGCAACACTGCGCTCGCCCCGGAGCTCAAGGACGACCCCGCGGTGAGCCGCTGGCTCACGGAGAATGGCATCACGCTCGCGGAAGCGACCCGGATTCAGCCCACCTATGGGTGTAGTGACCGGCCTGGGGGAGACTGCGCCGCCGACCCCTTCCCGTCCACGATCGCGAGCGGCGGCTACAGGACGGCAAGCCGTGTGGCCATCGCCACGAACGCCGCGAGCTTCGCGCTCACCGTCCTGGACATCCCCTTGGCGCGTCAGACGAAAGGGATCGTCGGCGTGGGAGCCGGGTTGGTAGGGCTCGTCGTCGGGGCGCCGTACGTAGAAAACGGGGGAGCGCGCGGGAGTCTGGCCCGCTGGGACGCGGGCCTCGGCGCCGTGTCCCTGGTACTCGGCCTCGTGCGGCTGGGGACGCCCGGGGAACCCGCCGTGCAACCACTGGTGAGTGTCGGGCCGTGGTTCGGCGCGCGGCGGTCGTCCGGGCTCGCGGCACGGGTGACGTTCTGAGCCTGCGACCAACGGCGCCCCGTCCGCCGCGAGACTACCGGGGCTCGCTCAGCGCGGTTGGCGGGGTACTCCGGGCGCGTCGAGCGGCATGAGAACGATATCTCCCCGGGCCAGGCGCGCCGTGACGGCCGGGGAGAGGAGTCCCTCGAGCTCGCGCTCGCGCCCGGCCGTGTAGCCCACCCAGCCGCGGAGCGCCGCATCGGGGTATCCCGGGTGGACCATCAGCTCCGTCAACCCGGGCTCGAGTCGCTCGAGCAGCGCGAGGAGCCGCGCCGTGAAGTCCCGCCGACCGGTGAGCGCGAAGCCGCGGAAATGCTCGGCATGGCGCACCGCGGGCGTGCCGCGCGCCGCCAGGCGATAGGAGGCCGCAAGCAACACCTGCCCGACGGCCGCCGCCGGTCGCCAGGTCATGTCGCTCGCGGGCTCGAGCGGGAGCCGCACGAGCTCGATCCCCGCCTGGCGGGCGGTTTCGATCACGGGCTGCCAGATCCCCGGCAGGACATGGGTGTGCTGGTGGCCATCGAGATGCGTGAGCCGCACACCCGCCGTGCGGGCGCGCTCGATCTGGGCGGCGCACTCGAGCGCCACGTCGCGGGCGTTGACGCGGCCCAGGAGCGCCCGGGCCACGAGCTGGCCAAGCGGGTGGAACCGCGCGGTGCGAGCGTCGCACAGCGTGGGCACCGCCTCGGGGGGGCACACCGGCGCGCCCGTCGTCAGGTTCAGATGGAGGCCCACGCTGAGCCGCGGCACGTCCCGCGCCGCCGCGACGGCAGCCGCGAACGCCGGGGTGTTGACGAGCAGTGAGGCCGAGGTGACCACGCCCGCTTGGGCGCACGCCATGATGCCGCGATTCACCCCGTCCGAGAGGCCCAGGTCGTCGGCATTGATGGCCAGACGCCGCTCGGACGTCATGCCGCACCCCCACCGCCCCCGGTCCCCGGGCGCCTCAGGGCCCCTCGCGTTCCCGGCCACCAGTTCCAGCGACCGGCGAGATGGAGCACCGCCGGCACGAGCACGAGGCGAATGATGGTCGCGTCGAGCAGCACGGCGACGGCGAGCCCGAACCCCAACAGCTGAATCACGAGCACCCGGGCGAACGCGAACGCCCCGAATACCGCGATCATCAAGAGCGCGGCGGAGGTGATCACGCCCGCCGTGACGCCCACGCCTTCGACGGTCGCGCGATCGGTGTCGCCGGTGCGATCGAACGCCTCCTTGATGCGCGCCAGGAGGAACACCTCGTAGTCCATGCTCAGCCCGAACACCACCGCGAACACCAACACCGGCACGGCGACGAAGATGGCTCCGGTCCCGCCCGACCCCTCCTGGAACACGAGCACGATGAGCCCGAGCGTGGCCCCCACGGAGAGCGCGTTCACGAGCACCGCCTTCACCGGGATCACGAGCGAGCGGAACACGAGCCCGAGCATCAGGGCGGTCGCGGCGAAGATCACGCCCCCAAGGAGCGGGAGGCGACCCAGGAGATCGTCCTGGAAATCCACGTTCGCGGCCACGTACCCTCCGACGACGATGCGCGCATCGGTGAGGGGCTTCGCCCGACCGGTCGCGAGCCGGCGGGCATGCCGCACCACGTCCATGGCGCCCATGAGCGACGTGGTGTCGGCCAGGACGACGTCGAGCCGCGTCGCCCGGCGGTCGGTCGAGAGAAGCCGGTCGAGCGGCGCCGGGTCCCGCGCCCGCACCTCTGCGAGATCACTGTAGAGCAGCGCGTACTCGAGCAGCGACGTTTTCGCTCGGAGATCCACCAGGCTTTGGACCGCGCGCACTCGGGCGTCAGCGCGCAGCGAATCCGACAGGACCCGTAAGCCCCGCAACGCCCCCGGGTCGACGGCCGAGCGGCCCGGCGGCCAATCCACGACGACCCGCACGGGTTGGACGTATCCCACGCCGCCGATGCGCTGCAGCACGTCCAACCCCTCCCCCGCCTCGGTCCCGGACGGCCACCAGTGGCGCACCGGCAGCCCGACCCGCAGCCGCACGACCGGAGCGGTCAGGCCGGCGAGCACGAGGCCGCTGGCGACGAGCGCCCACACCGGCCGGCGGGCGAGCGTCTGAGCCCAGTGGCCCCAGAGCGCCGCCGCGGAGAAGCGGCCCGGGCGCCACCAGCGCTGTGCCACCCGCGGCCCGAGAAGCATCAAGACCGCGGGCAGGAAGGTCGTCGCCAAGAGCACCGCCACGGCCACGACCACGAGGCCGCCGATCCCGATGCTGCGCGTCTCGACGAGCGGCGTGAAGAGCAGCCCGGCGAAGCCCACCGCGACCGAGAGCCCCGACGCGGCGACCGTGACGCCAGCAGTCGTGACCGTGCGGGCGACGGCCTCGCCCGTCGGGGCGCCGCGTTCGAGCTCCTCGCGGAAGCGCGTGAGCACGAGCAGGGAGTAGTCGATCCCCACGCCCAGCCCGATCATCGTGGCCACGTTGAGCACGTAGATCGACATCGGCCAGAGCGTCGCCAGCGTGCCGATGATCGCGAGCGCGACGGCGATCGCCAGAAATCCCACGGCGAGCGGCAAAAGGGCGGCGACGAGCGACCCGCACGCGACGAGCAGAATCACGCCCGCCACCGGTAACAGGCGCCGCTCGCTCCGTCCCACGTCCTCGGTCGTCACCGTCAGCATGTCACGCTCGAGCGGCGTGTCGCCGGTGACGATCACACGGTACGCCGCCCCGCCCGAGAGCGCCGCCAGCGCGCGCCGGGCGATCGCGCGCACGGGGAGCACGAGCTTCAGAACGCTGTCAGGGCGCGCCACGCTCAGGGTCATGAGCACCAGCGCGGTGCGGCGATCGGCCGAGAGGAGGGTTGAATCACCACCGGAAGCGAACGACGTGACGTCGCGGACGTAGGGCTCGCGGCCGAGCGCGGCACCCAAGGAATCGAGGAGCGCGCGCGACGGCCCGCGGTCGAACGGCCCCGGGCCCGACACGATCACCAGGAACGTCTCGCCGATATCCTGACGAAACCGGGTCGCGAGCAGGGCGTCGACCCGGGAGGCTTCGGTCGGCTGGAGGCTGCCACCGCGCACGTCGAGGCGATCGGGCACGCGAGCAGCCTGGGTCACGGCGACGACGCCCATGCCCGCCCAGAACGCGAGGACCCACCAGCGCCCCCGCACCACGGCGCGCGCGAGCGCCGCCGCCGCCCGAGAACCCGGGGGAGGCGCCGTCACGGTAGGAGCGTTCGTGCCCGGCGCCTCGTCAGGCCTGGTATGTTGCACCGGGCGTCGACACTGTTGAATCCGGGAGCATGGGTCAGTCTGTCTGTCCGATCCTGAGGCGACTCACGCCAAGGAGGCCAACTGTTCTGGAACGCAACATATCTAACGCCTGACATCCGAACTGGCCCGCAACGTCATGTGGCGTGATCTCCTTCTCCCGACAGCGGCTCGCACGCGCTGCATCACCGGGCTCATCGTGCCGGGCCTCGTGCTCGGCGCGCTACCCTGCCTCGCGCAGCACGCGCCGTCACGCCCCCCTAGCAGTGCCCAAGCGTTGGCGCAGCGCGTGGACGCCTACGTCGCCCCGTACGTTCGCATGCGTGACTTCGGCGGAGTCGTCCTGGTGGCACGCGGTGGGCGAGTGTTGGTCGCCCGCGCGTACGGCCTGGCCAGCTACGAGCTCGGGGTCCCCGCGTCGCTGACCATGAAGTTCGGCATTGGTTCGGTCACGAAGACGTTTACGGCGGCCGCAATCGAGCTCCTAGCCGAGCGCGGGCTGCTCTCGCTGCACGACCCCGTGTCGCGGTTCCTCCCGGGCTTGGCGTTCGGCGACAGCGTGACACTCGAACAACTCCTCGACCACACGGCCGGCGTGCCGGACTACTACGGGTTCCCCGAATACGCCGCCCGCCGGACCGAGCCGATTTCGTTGGAGCAGTTTGTGCGCCTGGTCGGAGCCAAGTCGCTCGACTTCACCCCGGGCACCCAGGAGCGCTACAGCAACTCGGGCTACAAACTCCTCGCGGCCGTGGTGGAGCGCGCCTCCGGGATGCCCTACAGCCGGTTCTTGCGCACGCAGATCTTCGAACCACTGCACCTCAGCGACACGGGCGACCTCACGGATGGTGTGCTCGTGGAGCGATTGGCGCCGGGCTACGACCCCGGATTCGCGCCCGCGCGGGTGCAGCCCGCAGCGTACACGAGCCGCGGGTGGCTTGAAGGGAACGGCGCCGTGTATTCGACGGCCGGCGACTTGTCACGCTGGGTCGAGGCGATTCAGTCGGACGCGCTCGTCCACACCTCACGCCTGCGCTATCCGTACGGCTGGGGTAAGCATGTCCGCTTCGGGCGTGACGTGCTCGAGCAAAATGGGCGCATTCCGGCGGGTTACACGGCGTACGTTGGGACGTATCCGAAGGAGCGGGTCACCGTCATCGTGCTGGGCAACATACAGTCCCAAGCGGTCTTCCAGATGGGACCCGACCTCGCCGCTATGGTCCTGGGCGAGCGCTACGCAATTCCGGTCGTGCGCGCCGGCGCCCTGACGCCGCCCGCGCCAGACAGCGCCGCGCTCGACCGGCTGGCTGGGCGCTACGAGGTGTTTCCTGGCTTCAACCTTACGGTGCAGGCAACCGCACAGGGCCTCCGCCTCGCCGGGCCCGACGGCGCGTTACTCCCCCTCGACCTCGAGGGCCCGGGGCGGTTCTTCTTCCGCCCGCTCTATGTGCCGATAGCCTTCCGCACGGACGCCGCGGGACGAACCACCGCGCTGCTGTGGGCGGGTACCCAGGAGTGTAAGCGGATCGAGTGACCCTGTCCGTGCGGGGGCGCAGTGGGGTGGACCCGCCGCAGACTCGTGGCGGGCCTGCGCGCGACCAATTGCGGCTAGCGCGCCGGGGCGCGGTGCAGCGCCTTCATCTGGTAGAGCACGCGGTCCGCCGCCCCGAGCAGCGCTTCCACCGTCTCTCCGTCCTCGGGATACACGGCCACTCCGAGACTCGCCGCGACGCGCGGTCGCTCGCTGTCTTGGGCGAGGCGCTCCCCGATGCGCTGCACCACCCGCTCGGCGGCCGCCGCGTCCGCTTCAGGCAGCACGAGCGCGAACTCGTCGCCACCGAACCGGGCGGCGGTGTCGACCGCTCGACACGAGCCGCGCAGCACTTCAGCCACCCGGCAGAGCGCCCGACTGCCGACGACGTGGCCGTGGCGGTCATTGATCTGCTTGAGGCGGTCCACGTCGAGGAACACCACGGCGAAGCTCCGCTCGGTGCGCTGGGAACGCTGGATTTCGGCCTCCAACACCGTGGTCAACTGGCGGTAGTTCCCGAGGCCCGTGAGTGCATCGCTCACCGACAGGTGGCGCAGCTGCGCTTCCACGCGCTTGCGCTCCGACACCGCCGCCGTCAGGATCAGCGTCATCACGGACACAACGCCCATGAACGACTGGAGTAACAACAACGATTCGTTCGGCGCGTCGCGCACGAACGGCCCGAAGCCGAGCACGGTGCCGCGAATGGCGATGGCCGAGAGCACGAGGATCGCCGTCGCCGCCTCACGCGCTCGGAACCGGACCGCCGCCCACAAAAAGAACGGGATGCACACGAACTCGAGCGGGTAGTCCTTGCGCGATGGCAACAACCCGCCAAACACCATCAGGCCGGCGAGCCCGAGGCCCACAAGCAGAGCGGCGGCCTCGAGCGCCCGGCCGCGGGGCCACCGCACGCGCGGCCGCGCGTACCACAGGAGCGCAACTGGGGCGACCACCAGGTCCCCCACCGCGTCCCCCAACCACCAGGTGAGCCAGATCCACCCGTAGTCCGCCCAGCGGGCGAACCCGCCGAGCGCGAGGCTCGTCACCCCAAAGATGGCGCTGATGGTGGTGCTGAGGACGCCGGCGAGCACGGTGAACTTGACTACGTCGCCCAAACGCTCGAACGCCCGGCGGCCGGAGGCGAAGCGGGTGACCAGATAGGCGCCCACCAGCGCTTCCAGCGTGTTGCCGGCGGCGATGCCGAGCGACGTGGCGACCGATCCGACGGTGGTGAGGTTGGCGAGAAAGGCGCCCACCAGCACCGCCGGCCACACCCGAGCGCCGAGGATGAGCATGGTCGCCAGCGCGAGCCCGGTGTTCGGCCACACCGGCGTGGCGCTGGCGTGCAAAAACGCCAGCCGGAGCCCGAGCTTCGCGGCCACGAAATACACGGCGCCGAGACCCGTGAGCAACCCCAGCTCTCGGGCTAGCCGCGACCGGACGGCTGTCCGCTCCGGCACAGACACGAGGAGGTGCACGTCGTCCATGGCTGGCAGCAGTCCTGAGCGTTCGGGAAATGATAAGCCGGTCAGGCAGACGCTCGGTGATACCCCTCACCTGGTGGACCTTCGTGACAGACGTCACCTGCCAAGCGTTCAGGCGTGTGTCGTCAAGAACTGGCCCTGCCCGCCGCACAACCACCCTGGCGGCGCGGCGCCTGGTACCGCGTCGTGGCGCTTACACCGCGCGAAGCGATCCTCAACGTGAAGCGCAAATACATCCGGTCGGACCGCGTCGTGCTGCCCCTCTCCGCGCCACCACCGATCTGGACCGTGGTGCGCCGGCACGCCGACGCGAGGCGCGTGGCGTTGACGATGGGCGAACGCTACGCCGTGTGCCCGAGCTGCCTCAACCGGGCACCGTTCCAAGGCGGCCCGCCCAGCGCGCGCTGCGCCCCGCACACGGCGGCCTCATCAAGCCGGCGCCGCATCGCGATCATCCCGTGGGCAGGGGCACGCCCAGCCGCACCCAGGTCTGGCAACTCCGCGAATTGGTGCCGCCGTCCGCATTCCAAAGTAGCGGCTGTTAGGCATTCCGGACTCGGCCTTGCAATTTCCTGACCCACGCCTCCTTGACTCCCTCGGTGCCGAGCCTCTGTGTGTAGAGGCTCGCGGCGCTGTCCCTCGCAGGCAGGCAGATGTTTGCCTCGGCTCCTGAGCTCGGAGCCGCTAGGCGTACGAAGAACAGCGCATCGCGGGCACGCAGGTGCCTGAGCCGCCGCCTGCTTGGCAGGTGGGCGCCGGCTGCTCTCCCGACGCGAAGGGAGAGCGAGGACGCGCACCCCCTCCCACCGGGTGCGCAGCCGTCACACGGAGCGACTCCATGATGTCCCAAGCGAGCACTCGCATCGCGCTCGGCGCGACCCTGATGGTCGTCGCCAGTTGCACCACCGATCGCCCGGCCCCCACCGAGGTGTTGCGGGCGCCGATCTTCGAGCGACGCGGCGGAACGGACGAGATGAGCGGCCACACGATTCGCCACCTCGAGACCGACCTGAGAGGGCGCAACGAGGTGCCTCCGCACGATACGCCCGCGAGCGGGGAGGCAGTCTTCCACGTCAGCGACGACGGGAGCGTGTCCTACAAGCTATTCGTAGAAGACATTCGCAATCCGTTCATGGCGCACATCCACCGCGCCGCTGCCGGCGTGAACGGACCGATCGTGGTGTGGCTCTTCCCCAGCACGGCTCCCGTGCCGGGCCCGGCGAGCAGCGGGCCGCGGGACGGCCTCCTCGCCGAAGGGACGTTCACCGCGCAGGATCTGGTCGGACCGCTCAAGAATGGCACCCTGGCCGACCTGCTCGACGCGATTCGCGCAGGAAACGCGTACGTCAACGTGCATACGATCGACCCAAAAGCGCCTCCAGGGCCGGGCAACTTCCCGGGTGGAGAGATTCGGGGGCAGCTCGGCCCGCGGCCCGCGGAGGGCGAGAACGTAGACCGTGAGCAGTGAGTCGCCCGGCCGAGTGGTGCGACGAGCAGACTCAGCAGCAGCAGGAGACCAACGGTTGACCGTTGCGCGAACGCGGGCCTTGGTGGCGATGATCTAGTTCCGCGTTGGGGCCGGGCGCGTGCGGCTCGGATTCCGCCCGAGCGCGGGAGCACGCTTCCGGCCACCGGCCGCCGGCAGTGATCGGCGCAGCGGCTCGAAGAAGGGCCAGCGCGAAGCGCGCGGGTGGGCCGTTTCGAACTGCCCACAGGCCTCCTCAGCGATCTCCAGGCCCTTGGTGTCCGCGTGGTCCGAAATCGGGGACCCGACTCCGAAGCACATGTGTCGGTTCCCATCGTCCGAAAGACGGGGGGCACACCAACCATGTGATGCCCCCGTTCTTCGGACCAGCGATTAAGCGACAGCCGCGAAGCGAGTCAGCAAGGCGTCGCTGATTCCTCTCCCGGTGAGGTCGGGCGCGGCGGTTGGCGGCTCGAGGCAGCCCCGACGGCCGCTCAGAACCGCAGCGACAGTCCGACCGCAAAGCGGCCCGACCCGTCCGGCCCCACACTCAGGCGCGCCGGGAGCGCGGCGCCCTCCCAGTGTTCACCCCCGACCCCCGCGCCGACAATCGTGCCTACGAGCGCCCCGGCGGGCACGGTCAACAAATACACCAGCTCGCAGGGGCTATCGCTGCAGTACGACCCGGAGCCCGTGCCGCCGTGCGACTGGACGGAGATCCAGCCGACCACTGCTCCCAGTGCCGCGCCGCCGAGCAGGCCGATGGCGACGCACGTACCCCGATTCGGACTGCACGCGCCAGGTCCTGCGCTGACGTCAAGCCAGGTGCCGGGGTGGCGCGGGACGTTTATCGTGTCCCCATCGTCACGGCGCACGATGATGGTGGAGCTGTCGATGGATTCGAGCGTGCCGACGACTCGTACATAGTGCGGGTGCTCGTCGTTCGTCACCCGCACGCGCGTCCCACGTGCCACGGTGGGCGTCTCTTGGGCACTGAGGGAGCCGAGCGGCAGCGCCAGCGCGAGAGCGAACCAGCGGAAAATGTGGGTCATGGTCACCTCCCGCTGAGAGGGTAGTACGCCGGTTTCAAGCCGATCTCAAGGGCGGCAACGACTCACCTTGGGCACCCTGTAGCATTGTCACATTTCCGGTGGTCCGAAAGGTGGGGGCATTCCAACCACCGCTCGGGCGTGCCGCGTTCCCGCCCCACGATGCCGCATTTCCGCCCTATTGTGCGGCATCGAATGGGGCTATGGTGCGGTATTGGCCCATTTCGGAGGTCGTATGAAACCACTTGCGCTTGCCGCGTTCCTGCTCCTCGGGCTCCGTCCATCAACCAGCACTGAGCGCCCGCTCTCCGCGCAGGCGGTCGACGGCGGCTCCATCCTCCCCGTCGCCGCCGCTGCCCAGGACACGATTGTCGTGCAGTACGCGGCGAAACTGCTCTGCGGCACGTCGAACCGACCGGGCGTCGCGCCCGGCAAGTACTACACGGCCGTGAATGTCCACAATCCAGCCCGCGACTCGGTCCTGTTCCGCTATAAGTTCGCGCTGACGAGGCCGAATGCTCAGCCGGGACCGATCACTCCCTGGACCCCGGCACAGCTCCGTAGCGACCAGGCGCTCGAGATCGAGTGCACCGACGCGCTGGTTCGGCTTGGGGGCGGGTTCGCCAAGGGATTCGTCGTAGTGGAGACCCAGCGCGAGCTGGACGTCGTTGGGGTCTACACAGCCGTGGCAACTTCGGGCCGCGTGCAAACCCTGGCGCTCGATCGCGTCCCGCCGCGCCGCACCGTGCTGCTGCCGTAAGGCGCAACCACAACGTGGTCGACGTCGTGCGCGCGGTTGCGCACGACCGGGCCGAGCGACATATTGGGCCGACTGCTGATAGGCTTAGATAAGCTCAGATGTACTTTGGTGGTCAAATGCGGACCGCTCGATCGCCAACGACAGCGCCAAAGGCGGTAGGGACGTGAGGCAGCGGTCTGACACTCCGACCCGACAGGGCCGGGGAGGGCGATGCCGGTGGCATCAGACCACGACGATCTGTTGGACATCAAGGAAGCCGCGCAGTTCCTCAACGTCAGCGAGACCTCGCTCCGGCGCTGGACCAATTCCGGTCGCTTGGCCTGCGTGCGCCTCGGTCGCAAGCGGGAACGCCGGTTCCGGCGCGCCGACCTGCTCGCCTTCCTAGAAGAACAACCTGCCGGGGCTCCGCCGGTGAGCCATGTGTGCGGGCTCTACGCGAACGACCGGAGCCGGGTCAAACTCGCCGTCGACTTCCTTGCCGCCGGCTTCGAGCCGGGCGGCGTGAGCTACCTCGCGGCCGTACCCGACGCACACGACCAGATCGTAGGCGACCTCGAGCGGTGCCGTCCCTCCGTCCGGGCCGACATCGACGCAGGGCGACTCGTGCTCGTGGAGTATCCCGATTCCCAGGAGGCGCAAGCATACTGCGATCGCTGGGACGGGCTATACTCCGCCGCGCGCCGAGCCGGCGCGCGCGCGCTGCGGACCGTCGGTGACTCCTCGAGTACGAGCGGCTCTACAGCGAGCTGGCGCAGCGATTCCAGGTCGCCACGCTGTGCCTCTACGACGTGCGCCACGCTTCCGGCCTCGACGTGCTCGACGTTCTCCAGTGTCATGACGACTTCTTCCCGCATCCGGCGGACGGCTTGGTCAGCTAGGGGCCCCGGCGGGTGCTGCGAGGCTCGGTGCGAACGTCATTTCTGCCGCCCGTCACGTTCACCCGCGCTCGTGTACACGACCGACTCTCACTCCGCTACGTTCATGTTCTCCGTGTGCCGCGGCTAGGCTTACCAGCGGGGGCGGGAGGGATAATGGGCGTGTGGTATTGTGGCTCAAGATCGCAGCCTGCGCGTGGGGAATGCTGACCCGCGGGCTCCCAACACCGTCAACCCTTCCGGCGGTGGGCCGGCGGCGCTAGCGTCCACCACGCCTCTCGTTCACCCACGCCAATGTTCCCATCGCTTGGTCACCAGCTCGCCGCGTTCGGGCTGTTCGGCGCCGACGTCGTGGTGCGCGCCGCCCGGATCCGGTTGCTCGTCCCGGGCACTCCGAATCTGACACTGAGGCAAGCGATCACCATCAACGCGTACGGGGACGCGGCGTCGGCCGTCACCCCAGCGCGTTTGGGGGGGGACCCGGCGCGCTTCCTGGGCTTCCGCCGGGAAGGAGTCGAGACGCCGCGGGCGTTGGCGGGGCTCGCCGTGGAAGCACTGATCGATTGGGTGTTGCTCGCCCTGGCGGCCGTGCTCTTGGGCGTCGCCTTTGCCGATACTGCCGCCGCGGGTGTTGCACGCCTTGTGCCGCTCGCCACGGGGCCAACGGCGCGGGTCCTCATTGCCGCGGTCCTGGCACTCGCGCTGGTCAGCGCCGCGCTGGCGCTCTGGTACCGGCGCCGGCACCCGCTTCCCCTCCCCGGGGGCTCGGCGTCGTGGGCGGCGTCGCTCGCGGGCACCTGGCGGCATGCCCGCGGGCTCGGCGGACGCACGGTGATGCTGGCCGCGGCCCTCACCACCCTCAGCATGGCGGCCCGCACGGCGATCCTCCCCGTCCTCGCCGCCGGGCTCCCTGGACTCGATCCCCGAGCGGTGATCCTGGGATCGTTTGCCCTCCTGTATGGTCAGCTCGCCCTGCCGACTCCGGCGGGCGCCGGAGCGGTCGAGCTGGGCTTCGTGGGTGGGTTCGCCGAGAGCATGAGCCCGCGCGCCTTGGCCGCCCTGCTCCTCGCTTGGCGCTTGTACACGCTGATCTTGGGCGCGGCGCTCGGGGGCGTGCTCGTCGCGACGACCGCGCTCGGTGCCTGGCTCAGGCGGCGCCGATCCGGCGCGACGAGCTCGGTGAACGTGCGGTCCCAGCCGTAGCGGCACCGTCCCCACGGCGGGGCGCGCAGGGGCGCATGTCTCGGTCGTCGCTGGTGCTTGTAGCCCGATGGAGGAGGGTGCGGCATCCCGACGCCCACTGCCCGCGGGCCCGTCGGTCCGAGGGTCTCACACCAGGGGCGCTCCGACCCTAGTGCCCTGAGCGCGGCGACACCATCGTTCCGTCGAGCCTGGAGGCCGAGAAGGCCCGTCGCGAGCACGAGATGAAACGAGCCGGTGCACTCCCGACACGCGATTTTCAGGCGCTCTTCGAAGGGGCGCCTGGGCTCTATTTGGTCCTGACCCCGGACTTGACCATCGTCGCCGCGAGCGAGGCTTACCTCCGAGCGACCATGACCGAGCGCGCAGCGATCGTCGGCCGGCAGTTGTTCGACGTCTTCCCCGACAACCCTGATGATCCGGCTGCCACCGGCGTTCGTAACCTGCGCGCCTCCTTGGACCGGGTCCGGCAGAACCGCGTGCCTGATACCATGGCCGTGCAAAAGTACGACGTGCGGCGTCCTGACTCGGACGGCGGCGGGTTTGAAGAACGCCATTGGAGCCCGATGAACTCACCAGTTCTCGATGCGGCGGGCGCGCTCGTGTACATCATCCATCGCGTCGAGGACGTCACAGAGTTCGTCCGCCTCAAGCAACTGGGAAGCGAGCGGGAAAAGCAAACTGGCGCACTGCGCACGCGAGCCGAGCAGATGGAGGCGGAAGTCTACCAGCGCTCTCAGGAGGTCGCCGAGGCGAACCGCCAGTTGCAGGAGAAGCAGGCGCGCCTCGAGCGGTTGGCGTGGGAGCTTGAGAACTCCAATCAAGAGCTCGAGAGCTTCACCTACTCCGTGTCGCACGACCTGCGTGCTCCGCTGCGCGCGATCGACGGGTTCTCGCACGCGCTGCTCGAAGACCACGGCCCGACCCTTCCGGTGGAGGGCCAACGTCTCCTCAGCCTGGTCCGCGAAAGCGCGCAGCGGATGGGGCGGTTGATCGACGATCTGCTCGCCTTCGCTCGCCTCGGAACGAAATCGTTGGTCGTGGCACCGGTCGATCTCGCCGCACTGACGCACACGGTCGTCCAGGAGCTACAGCAGGCCAACGCCGAGCGGCGCGTTGCGGTCACGGTTGCGGCCCTGCCATCGGTTCAGGGCGACCCTGCCCTGCTCCGCCAGGTCTTGACCAACCTCGTGGGCAACGCGTTCAAGTTCACGCGCCATCGCCCGGACCCCCAGATCGAAATCGGCACGCGGAACGAAGGCCGCGACGTCGTCTGCTACGTCCGGGATAACGGAGCCGGGTTCGACATGCGCTACGCGGATAAGCTGTTCGGTGTGTTTCAGCGCTTGCACCGCACCGACGAGTTCGAGGGCACCGGCGTCGGCCTGGCCCTCGTGCTGCGGATCGTTCGGCGCCATGGCGGGCGGGTGTGGGCCGAAGGTCGCGTGAACGAGGGAGCGACGTTCTCCTTCACGCTTTCTCCAGGGAGCCGAGAATGAGGGCAGGATTCGTCAGCCTCGCGCCGCTCTCCGAGCCCCGCCTCAGGGACCTCAAGCGCGTCCCGGTGGGGCCTTCGCGTCAGGGGTCCGAGGGGCCGGAAGATCCGGGGTGACGAGCCCCACCCGCAGGGCGTAGCGCGTCAACCCGGCCACGTGGCGGATGCCGAGTCGCCGCATTAGCTCGCCCCGGTGTGCCTCGACCGTCTTTACGCTGATGCGGAGCAGCTGCGCGATCTCGCGCGTGCTGCGTCCGTCGGCGATAAGCCGCAGCACCTCGCGCTGGCGTGGGCTCAGGCCCTGGAACGGCTGGCGCACCGCGGCCGCTGCCGCGACCGCGGCGCCGAGCCCGCTCAGGTCGCTCTTCAAAATGACGTCCTCGGCGCCCGCCTTGAAGGCGGCGACCACGGTTGCCGCCTCGACGGCGCCCGCCACCACGATCACGGGCGCGGCGCTACCCATGGCCCGCAGCACCCCGAGGGCGCCGACGCCGTTGAACTGCATGAGGACCTGGTCCGCCAGGACGACGTCCGGGACAAACGCCCGCACCGCGTGGCTGAAGGCGTCCTCAGAGCTGACCCGCTGAGTAATGACGTGTAGCCCGGCGCGGCTCAGCTCTGAGATCGTCAGGGCTGCATCCGCTGGGGAGTCGTCGAGGAGGAGGACGCGAAGGGGACGCTCGCTCATCGGGCACAACCACGCGCCATTTTGCTCGGCCAGTTTGGTTAACCTAAGATATACTTTGCTAGCCTTTGTTAGTCAACTGATCTCGCCGCGGGATGCCATAGCTCGACGGTCGCGACGTGACGGGCTTCGTGGCCGGGACGGCGAACCCGCCGAGCCGCCGGGCGGGCAAGGCGGCGCTCGCCCCACCCGGGGAGTCGGGCGACGGCGGAAGTCACATCCGGATGCGCTGGGTGCATGACCTCGACGCCTTCAACCAGCTCTCGGGCGAGCTCGACGCCTTCAACCAGCTCTCGGGCGAGGAGCAGGAACGCGTGATTGGCCGCACGCAGGCCGATAGTGTCGAGCTGTCCGAGGCCGCCAAGCCGCTAACCGCCCACATCGCGCGGGTCACGATCGCCGGCGGCGGCGAGGAGCTCAAGATCTTCCGCCGCAGCGTTCCGTAAGGCAATCTACAGGAACACGGCCTGTACTTTTTTTGGCCTTCAGCGCGGACCCGTCGCAATACGACCGCGTGCTCGCGCGCATGGTCGGAGCCGCCGGCAACCGCGTGCACGATCGGCTGATCGACTTCTCGCGCCCGGTGAGCGGGGCCTACTACTTCCCGCTGTCGATCATCGCGCTGAACGAGCTCGCCGGCCCCGAGGAAGGCTGAGATACGCATGCCCGCGCCGCTCGACGCCAAACGGCGGGGAGCGTTAGCCCTGGTGGTCGCCCTCGCGCTCGCCCTCCTCATCGCCCTCGCGCCGTACGCCACGGGGCTCATTGCGATCCCCGTCCTCTACGTCGCGCTGGCGCCGGTGCATGCCTGGCTGGCGCGGCTCCGGGGCCCGAACGTCGCCGCCAACGTCGTCGTGGGGCTCGCACTCCTCGTCCTCGTCGTACTCGGCGGCACATTCGCGGGTTTGATCGTGACCGAGGCCGGGCGGATCGCGGGGAGCGTCACCCACAGCCCGCTGCTCGCGCGGCTCTCCGAGCTTAGCCCCGGTGGGGTGGACCTGGGGGCGCGGCTCGGCGACCTGAGCGCCACGCTCGTGTCGTGGATCGGGTCGTCGGCGCTCGGGCTCATCGGCTCGGCGTCCCGCTTCGCGCTGAATCTCACGATCTCCCTGTTCGGCCTCTACTATCTGCTGCTCCGGCCGCGCGAGACGTGGGACGCCGTCCGCCCGTATATCCCCTTCTCCGCATCGAACACGGAGAAGTTGCGCCAACACTTCCGCGACGTCACGACGTCGACGCTGCTCGGCACCGGGCTCTCGGCCGCGGTCCATGGCGTGCTGATGACGCTCGCCTTCTGGGTGGCGGGCCTCCCGAACGCGGCGTTGTGGGGCGTGGTGACCATGGTGTTCTCGATCCTGCCGGTCCTGGGGAGTGGGATGGTATGGGGCCCGGCCGCGATCGTGCTGCTGCTCGACCACCGCCCCGGCGCAGCAGTGCTGCTCGCACTCTGGGGGCTCGTGGTGGTAGGGAACGTCGACTACGTGATCCGGCCGATGGTGTCCCGGCGCTGGGCGCACATCCACCCGCTGGTGACGCTGATGGGGGCGCTCGTGGGTGTGCCGTACTTCGGGATCCTCGGGCTCCTGATTGGACCGTTGGCGATATCGTACTTCTTTGAGCTGATCGACATGTACCGCGCAGAATACCTGAGCGCGGCGTAACACCGGCGCGATCGGCCCGGTGTGCGCTGGCCGACGCGCCTCACTCAGTGGCGCACGACTCTAGGGGAGGCAATATGGCAGCCCCGGTTCTCGACGATCTCAAGCGATTGTACCACCGCACCTGGTGGGCGCTCGTGTTACGTGGTCTGTTGGCCCTCGCCGTAGGCGTGTTCATCTTCGCACGACCGCTCGACTCGGTCGCCGCCTTCGCGCTCGTGATCGCCTTTTGGGCCCTGTTCGCGGGCATCGTCGAGATCGTGCACGCGATCGAGCTGAAGTCGGTGATGCAGCAGTGGTGGGTGTTGTTGCTCGCCGGCCTGGTGGGGGTCGGGTTCGGCATCGCGGCGCTCATCTACTACCCCGTGCTGTCGCTGACCTTCGCCGTCGTGTGGGTTGCCTGGTGGCTCCTGTTCACCGGTATCCTCGGCCTGTACGTCGCGTTTCAGCAGCGGCATCTCGGCGTGCAGTGGCGCTGGAGCGCGGCGTTCGGCGTCCTGAGCGTCGCCGCGTCGGTGTTTGCGCTCCTCGCCCCGCCAGTCACGCTCGCGGCGATCATGGGGCTGATCGCGGCGTTCGCCATCGTGGGCGGGATCGCGCTGGTCTGGGGAGCGTTCAAGCTGCGCTCGCTGGTGCGTATCTAGACGCTGGTCCGGACCGGTGCCCGGCGTGCGGCCTCGTCACCCGGTAGTGGGGCGGCCGCATGCGGATGTCGCTGTGGCGTGGCGCTCGAGGACTTGGGGGGTAGGGGGATCGAATGACTGATGGGACGCCTGCCTGGGCGCACGTGGGGACGTCGGTGCTGGCGGCGTTCCTGGGCTCACTGGTAGAGTTCGTCGAAGCGATGACGATTCTCCTCGCCGTGGGCACGGTGCGCGGCTGGCCCTCCGCCTGGACTGGCGCGGCTGCGGGCGTCGCGGTACTCACGGTGCTCGTGGTCGCGCTCGGGCCGGCGCTCGAGGCGATTCCGGTCACGCTGTTGCAGCTGGTGGTGGGCGCAGTGCTGCTCCTCATCGGAACGCGCTGGCTGTGGAAGGCGATGCTGCGCTCGGCCGGCATCATGCGCCGGCGCGACGAGGACGCGGTGTTCGCGACCGCGACGGCGGCCCTCGAGGGCGGGGCGCGGCAGCCGTCTCCCGCGCGCCTGGATCTCGTCGCGATGGCGACGGCCTTCAAGGCCGTGATCCTCGAGGGGCTCGAAGTCGTGTTGATCGTGATCGCGGCGGGCGCCGTAACTCACACGCTGGCGGCGGCGAGCCTGGGCGCCGCGCTAGCCGGCGCGCTGGTCCTCCTGACCGGCGCCGCCCTCCGCCGGTCCGCTAGCGCGCGTACCCGAGAACACCCTCAAGTTCGCCGTCGGCGTGTTGCTCTCGGCGTTCGGCACGTTCTGGGTGGGCGAGGGGCTCGGGGTCCGGTGGCCGGCGGCGGACCTGGCGCTGGTGGGACTGGCCGCGGGGTTCTGGACCGTCGCGATGCTCGGGGTCGCCGTCGCGCGGCGCACGGCCCTGCGTCCCTGAAGTGGTGTTCGTTGCGAGAGAGACGGCGCACCTGCGCGCCCAGCCGACCGGGACGATCAACGGCTGCGTGAAGCCCCACGCGTCAACGAGGTGACGGATGTTCCCGTTCCGAGTCGAGAACCCACGCTTCGGGCTCGCGATCGCGACGGCTGCGATCATCGCGCTCAACCTCTTGGTCTGGATCGCGATCGAGCGCATGGGCGCGGGCGCGTCCCTGCCCAACACGCTGTGCACGCTGGGCCTGATCCCGTCCGCGCTGCTGGGACATCTCCCTCCTGGCACCACGATCCCGTTGGGCGAGGGGATCGCCTGCACCATGGGCTCGGTCCCGGCGTGGCTGACCCCGCTGACGTCCATGTTCATGCATGGCGGCTGGTTTCACCTGATCGGCAACATGTGGTTCCTGTGGCTGTTTGGCCGCAACGTCGAAGACGTCATGGGCCCGGCCCGCTACACCGCGTTCTACGTGCTCGCCGGCCTCGCCGCGGCTGCCGCCCAGGTGGTGGCCGACCCTGGCTCCGCCCTTCCCATGGTGGGCGCGTCGGGCGCGATCAGCGGCGTCATGGGGGCCTACGTCGTCCTCTTCCCCAAGGTCCGGGTACACGTCCTGATCTTCCTCGGGATCTTCGTTACGACGGTCACCCTGCCGGCGTACATGATGCTCGGCTACTGGTTCCTGCTGCAGGTGCTCGGGGGCAGCGTGAACGCCCTCCAGGCCGCGGGCGGCGGCGTGGCGTTCGCGGCGCACGTGGGCGGGTTCCTCGCGGGGGCGCTCTTGGTCAGCGCATTCAAGAGCCGGACGTTGCTGGACCGGCGCGAAGAGCTGCTCGCCTCCGCGAGATGGGACCTCATGCCCGGCTCGTGAGGCTGGCAACGGTCAAGGCGACCCGGCGGCGGTAGGAGCCGTGAGGCTCGGGGCTACGTTTTGTTCTTCTTACTCGAGTTCTGGTTCACGCGAAACTTCACGATGCGGCGCACCAGAGCCAGCGGGAGCGACTCGTCGAACGGGAATTGTACCGACCCCTTGGCTCCCTTATACCGCGAGAGCTCCTTCCGAAATGCGGCAATCGCCCCCGCACCCGGGTAAAACCCAATGTGGCTCGTGTACGCCGCGAAATAGACCAGAATCCGGTCTAGCTTGAACGCAGGCATGCGATAACTAATCGTTTCCTGAGCTTGGGGTGCGGCGGCCTGGATCGTCCGGCGGACCTTCTGTAACAGGTTCTGCACGTGTTCCGGGAACCGGTCCACGTAGTCATCAATATTCCTCGGCGTCGCTCGGTTCATCGCCATGGCGGAATGATGCCCCGATTCTGTCAAAGCGCAACGCTTGACCTACTCTGACACTCCGCAGCTGCGTATGATCCTGGACGCCCACCAGATGGCTGGCAGGTCCGGAGTAAGATGGTCCTTGCGGCCTGAAGATGGACAGTCTCTGGCAAAGCGCTGTCGACGAATTGAGGAGCACGATGGAACATCACCTGCCACACACCATATCCCTGCTCGCGCGCACCCCCACCGCTCTCGATGCGCTGCTGCGTGATCTACCGGAAGCGTGGACGGTCGGCAATGAAGGTGGCAACACGTGGAGCGCATTCCATGTCGTCGGCCATCTGATTCACGCCGAACGCACTGATTGGATGCCGCGGGCGCGGATGGTGCTGCAGTTCGGCGAGGCCCAGACGTTTGCGGCCTTCGATCGTGGCGGCCACCTCCGAGAGACTCAAGGGAAGGCGCTGGGGCAGCTATTGGATGAATTTGCTCGCGTGCGCTCAGACAACCTGGGCGAACTGCGCGGATTGAATCTGCGGCAGCCGCAGCTCGAGCTTCGGGGACGACACCCTGCCCTCGGAGCCGTTACACTCGCACAGCTGCTGGCGACGTGGGCCGCTCATGACTTAACTCATTTGCACCAGATCTCACGGGTGATGGCCCACCAATATCGGGACGCCGTGGGTCCGTGGAGCGCATACCTTGGAGTGCTGCAGTGCGCCGGCCACAGCGCTCCTGCGTAACGAACGCTCCAGATATGCGGAGCTGCGACCCGACCTGCCAATCGTAGAATACGCACCGGCGCCACCGGAATCAGCGCTCTCGTCTTTGGTTGGCCGCACGCGTGGGATTGGAAGGCTGCGGCGCGCCTTGGCCCTCCCTGCTAGCGCTCGAGCGCCCGCTCGGACGTCGCCTTCTCGCGTTCCAAGTCGGCCCACATGTTGTCCCGCAGTTTGCCGATCACCTTCCCCCTGATGTTGAATAGGCCGCTCGGCAGGTCGTCAAAGCGGAAGCGCCGGACGAAGACCAGATAGATGCCCTGCGGGGCGCTCGCCACGGGGCGATCGACAATGACCAGCAGCTCGAACGCGGCCTCGAAGTAGTGATCACCGTAGATCTGCTTGGCGGCAATCACGGTCACCGCGGTGGCGCCGGGCGGCGTGTACAGCGACAGGTGGGTGATGCTGAGAATCGGTTTCAAGCCCGGCAACGCGTCTTGCGACCAGTAGAGGACGTCGCTCACCCCGGCGAGCGTGTCATGCGGATAGCTCGCCAGATGGCGGTGCAACGGGGGGACGTACTCGTACACGTAGGGGGACTGTGCGAGCAGCGCGGCGAAGGCGTCGCTCGCGCGCACGTGGCCAACGTCGTCGTACACGACCAGGGCCGAGTCCCCCCGCGCCCGATAGTCGGTGACGTACGTGACCATCCGCCGCTGCACCCAGGCGTTGACCTGCGCCGCCGGATCGGCGGCCGACCAGTCTATTTCCTGGCGGATGCGCTCCATCTCGGTCGCCGGGACCTTCCAGTCACACTTGCCTGGCTGACACTCTTTGAGTTCGCCCACGTCCTCGTCACGAAGCGTTACTTCCCGCACGTCTGCCGGGGTCGCCGGGTCGCTGAAGATCCCGAAGCGCGAGCGGGTCGGCGTCCGCAGCGAGTTCCGAACGTCGCGCACCCGCGCCACGTAGGCCTCGCGGGGCACGTCAACGCTGATGATGCCGAAGATCGCGACGTCACGTTTGACTGGGGTGTCGAGCACCTTCACGATTGCCTTACCACCCCCGATGGTGAGGAGCTGCGCGGAGTCGAGACCGATGCTGTGGCGAAGGAATTGCGCCAACCGCGCAGGGGGCTGTTGTCCCTGGAGGGGCGCCGCGGCAGTCGCAACCCCACCGATCAGGGCCGCGCTGACCGAGAGCGCCGCGCCCGCGTGCGGACCGAGCTTCATTGCGTCCCCGTTTCTTGGGTGGGTCGTGAACCGTCGACGGCGGCGGTCTCTACCCGTGTGACAACCACCACAGGACGATGAGTGCGACCGCGACCGGAACCGCAAGAACGACGAGGAAGATCGGCGCCTCGTCCGCGACCGAGTAGCCAGCCTTGGCGACGCCTGCCCACATGTTGATGGCGGCCGCGACGAGCCAGAGTGGCATAAAGACCTTGGCCGCGGTAGCGAGGCCCGTGGCGGGCGTGGGGCCGCCCACCCAGCGCCCGATCAGCAGGCACACGGCGAGCAGAACGAAGCCGCCGGCGATGACCTTGATCGTGTGGCTCACGGGTACCTCGCGGCACCGTGTTCGGGAACCGCCGTAAGGGATCGCGCTGAAGCTGCGGTCGACACGCCGCCGGCGCAAATGGAGTGGACGACAGTCCCTGCCCCACGGGTACAACCCTCCGCTAAGGCAGAAATCGGGTCGGCGCGTGTGGCGCCCGCGTCGCCCGCCACACCGGGAACTCCCCGCCAGCGGCGGAGCCGTACACCAATCCCGACAGCGCGCCAGCCTCCGAGCCGAGGAGCCGGTCGAACACGCCCCAGCGCGCCAGCCCGTAGCCCTCGGGCTCGAGCAGGGCGAACACCAGTCGGCCGAGCGGCTGGGCCGCGGAGACGAAGTAGGTGCCCGCGGGTACGGTGCGGGCGCCTCGGGTCCAGGTCCCGGTGACGCTGAGGAGATGGTGCCCCTGGAATTCCTGCGGAGCCCACTTGAGCTCCGCGCTCTTCAGGATCTCGACACTATCGGTCGCCGCGGTTTGGAGCTGTTCGACCTGGATGCCATGGAGGCGCAGCAGCGCGACGACGGCCGCTTCCGCGGCGGGCACGTAGTAGCCGGCGGGCAACGCTAGCGGGAGCGAGTCGCGGAAGCGGTCGTTGACCGGGACCTGGTAGGTGTGCAGCACTCCCGTGGCGCGGAGCGCCGGCGGTCCAGACCGGCCGGGGCGGCCGGCGCCCGAGTCGGGGTTGGGCTTCAGAACTTCGAGCACGACCGGCTCCACGCCGCGCGACGCGAGCCGATAAGCGATCGCGAGGTTCGGCCTGGGGGCAAGCCCCGCTCCCTCCAGCGTGGTCTGGCGATCGGCCTCGCGCTCCACGCGGCGGATCTCGTCGGCATGAAGTGCTGCGTAGCTGAGGACCTCGGCCACGAAGTCGTGGGTCACCCGCACGCGGGTTCGGAAATCGGCGTGCGAGTAAGCCTCGGACAGGATCGCGATGCGGCCCCGGAGCCCGACGTAGTTCGTGCCGTACCAACCGAGCGGTGCGTAGGTGTCCCAGCTCGTCGGTTGGAGCGGGGTGTCGACGTTGCCGTAGTCGAAGATGCGCTCCTGGTACAGGTCCTCGAGCGTCTTGCGCAGCGCGGGGAGCATCTGGTCGCGGACGAACGCCGTCGGACCGGGGGGGCCGTTGGGATCGAGCGGCGGGGCGTAGGTGAGCTGGTAGCCGTGCCGGGTGCCGTCGGTCGTGTGCAGATCCACCATCAGCGCGGGGTCCCAGGTGGCGTAGATGCGAGCGAGCGACGCGCGCGTTTCCGGTGCTTCCGCCTTGAAGTAGTCACGGTTCAGGTCGAGGTTGAGTCCGTCGGCGCGCTGGCCGACGCGGGGCGGGCCGTTCTGCTCTGGACGGTTCGTGGCCTCGGGGCCGAAGGCGTCGTTGCCGTCGGGGTTGTAATCCGGCACGACGAGGATCACGAGCTTCTGCAGCAGACTGCGCCGTGCGCCCGCGAACTCGCGCAGCAATGCCAGCACGGCCTCCTTTCCTTCCACCTCCCCGGCGTGGATGTTGGCCTGCAGGTAGACCACGAGCTTGGCGGCCGCCGCGGCCTCGGCGGGCGATGTGACGGGGGGATCGGAGGCGATCACGAAGTAGACCGGCTTGCCGAGCGCGGTCGTGCCCAGCTCCGAGACGGCGAGCGGCGCGCCGGCGAGTTCGAGGCTGTCCAGGAACGCCCCCACCTCGGCGTTGGTCGAGGTGGCGGTGTAGCCCGTGCGCTCCGCCGCGGTCTGCGGCAGAGCCTGGGCGGCGAGCCCGGGCCCGGTTGCGAGTAGCAGCCCAATAAGGCCGCCGCGACGCGCCGTCATGGCAATCCCTGGAAAGAGTGAGTCGCCGAATCTAGCGGTTCCGGGGGGAGACTCAATGGCGCCGGCGGCCCATGGCGTGGATCCGGGGCCCGTCCGCACCCTCGTTGCCATCCGCGGTGTGGCGCACGGTCCCAGACCTTCGCCCATCGTCCCCGCACCATGCCAAGATGATGATGCAGCCGTGAGGGGCGTGGGGGCACGCTCGCACCGGGAAGTTGACGCATCGAGTTTCATTGATATATTGCGCTCAATGGCCACCACGACGCTCCCCGCCACTCGGCACGCGGTACACTGGTTCCACGCCCTGTCCGACGAGACGCGACTCGAAATCGTCGCGCTGCTGTCGCATGGCGAGCGCTGCGTGTGCGAGCTGCAAGACGCGCTCGCTGCTGCCCAGTCTCGACTCTCGTTTCATCTCAAGACACTGAAAGACGCGGGCCTCGTAACGGATCGGCGCGAGGGCCGGTGGGTCTACTACGCCCTCAACCGGGAGGTCTTGGACGAGATTGCGGCCTTCACCAAGGCCGTGAAGCCTGGCAAGCACGCCGGAAGCTGCGCACGGGCCTGCTGCACCTGAAGGTGCGGCCGAGACATTCGACGTTTAGCCAGGGAGCGGTGATGACATGAGCGGTGATCAGATCAAAGAGACCGTGAAAGCGAAGTATGGTGAGGCGGCGCTGCGCGTCCTGGGCGGGGAGCGCGGCAGTTGCGGGGGACCCGGGGGCGCCTGCGGCTGCGACTCCGTGAGCTCCGACCTGTACGACGCTGCGGAGACGGCGGCGCTCCCCGTGGGCGCGGTGCGTGCCTCGCTCGGGTGCGGCAATCCCACGGCCCTCGCAGAGCTTCGCGCAGGGGAGACGGTCCTGGACCTGGGCTCGGGGGGCGGGATCGACGTGCTCCTTTCCGCCCGGCGTGTGGGTCTCCATGGGAAGGCCTACGGTCTCGACATGACGGACGAGATGCTCGTCCTCGCGCGAGAGAATCAACGCAGGGCTGAGGTCACAAATGTCGAGTTTCTGAAGGGGGAAATCGAGCATATCCCCCTGCCGGACGCCGCGGTGGACGTGATCATCTCGAACTGCGTCATCAACCTGTCGGCCGACAAGCGCGGAGTGCTGCACGAGGCCTTCCGCGTCCTCAGGCCGGGCGGCCGGTTCGCCGTATCGGATGTCGTGTTGCGGGGCGACGTGCCAGCTCGAGTGCGACAGAGCATGGAGCTATGGGTGGGATGTGTGGCCGGCGCGCTCGAGGAATCGGAGTACCGACGCCTCCTTGCCGACGCGGGGTTCGAGGGGATTAGCATCGAGCCCACGCGGATCTATGAGTTCGAGGACGCGCGGGCCGTGCTCACGGGTGCTGGTCTAGATACGGATGCGTTGGCGCGTGAAGTGGGCGGCCGCATCATGGGGGCGTTCGTCCGCGCTCAGAAACCGCGATGAGTGGCCCGCACAGGGTGGGCGCAGAACGCCGGCCTGTGGCTCCCGTGCCGGCGCGTGAGTTTCGCGTGCTGTTCCTGTGCACGGGTAATTCCGCTCGAAGCCAGATGGCTGAGGCCCTGCTCAATCGCAAGGGCAACGGGCGTTTCCGGGCTGAAAGCGCGGGCTCGCGACCGGCGGCCCGCGTGCATCCCTACGCGAGCGAGACGTTAGAGGCCTACAGCCTCCCGTGGGAGGGGCACCCGCCGCGCGGCATGGACGGGCTAGAGCGCGAACCGTGGGACTTCGTCATCACGGTGTGCGACCGGGCCAGGGAGAGCTGTCCGGTGTTCCCGGGGCAGCCCGTCCTCGCGCATTGGGGCATGCCCGACCCGGCAGAGGCTCCAGGGGACGACGCCGCGCGCCGGCTCGCGTTCCGCGACGCGTTTCTCGTCCTGAGCCGTCGCCTCGACCTCCTGCTCGCACTTCCGATCAAGAAACTCGAACGGCTCGCCCTCGAGGCGCGCGTGAGAGCGGTCGGGACGAGCTGAGAGCCAGGCACGCCGTCACGTCACCCTGGTGGCCGAATGCGGCCCGGCTCGTGTCGCTGGACGTCAGTTGATCCCCACCCGCTCCTGCACGGAGGCGATCAGCTTGGCGGAATCGTATCCCACGCCGTCCTTGAAAACGATCGTCACATTCCGGATCGCCGCGGGCGTGGTGGTGAGATCGCCCTGGAGCACGACGAGATCGGCGAGCTTCCCGGGCTCGATCGTCCCGAGCCGCTGCTCTACGCCGAGAATCCGCGCCCCGTTTGCGGTCATGATCTTGACGACCTCGGTGGGCGTGAAGCCCGCCTCGATGAGCAACTCGTAGTTGCGCTGGTCCCCGAACCCGGCCAGCGCCCCGCCGATCCCCGTGGGGTCGACCCCCGCAGCGAGCAGGCCCCCGGCCGCCACGAACGCCCGCTCGAATGCCATCGCATTCTGGAACCCGCGCAGGGTCACCGGGCCGTGACCGCCCGAGTCGATCTCCTGGCGGATCTTCATGTAGCTCTGGCGGACCTCGGGAGCCATCGCCTGCAGGACCCGGGCGTCCTTCGTGGGCCGGTTCGCCACGAACGGCTCGACCACGGCGAGGGTCGAGGTCATGGAGACGTGGTGGTCGACGAGGGTGCGGATGGTGGCTTGGGCCACGTCGCCGTGGGCGTCAGCGTCGTTCACACGGGCGAGGACGTGCGCGGGACAGACGTCGGGCGCCTTCGTAGGGTCGAAGTCGGAGGCGGCGAACATGCCGTGTTCGAGGTTATCGATCCCGAGCGCCACGGCCTCCTTCAAGGTCACCGAGCACAAATGCCCGGTCACCTTGATCCCCTGCTTGTGCGCTTCGGCGATGGCCGCGCCGAGCTCGGCGCGCCGGATGTCGGTATACGCCTTGATCCACGTCGCACCCTCCGCCGCCCAGTAGGCGACGAAGCGCCGCGCCGCCTCGGGAGAGGCCAGCACGGCCATCATGGCCCCGCCCTGGGGCCCGGTGATGTAGGGCGCCGTGATATGGATGCGGGGCCCCGGCTCGAGGCCGCGGTCGATCTGATCCTTGAGATTGATCTCGGCGTAGGGCGAGCGGCTGCCCGTGGTGCGGATTGTCGTCACACCAGCGGCGAGGTACAACCGCTGCCCCGTGTACGACATCTGCGCAAACCGACTGCCGGCGGCCGTATAGAAGAGGTGGTCGTGCATCCCGACTAGCCCCGGGATCACGGTCGAGCCGCTCAAGTCCATGGTCCGCACGCCCGCCGGAACGCGCACCGTCTGCGCGGGCCCGATCTCCGCGATCTTGCCGTCGCGGATCACCACCGTCTGGTCAGGCCGCGGCGCGCTCCCCGTGCCGTCGATAACGAGCACGTGGGTGAGGGCGAGCACCGCCGTGTCCACGCGGACGTACTCCTTGACCTGTGCCCCGAGCGAGTCGGGTCGCTGCGCCGCGCGCGCGGGCAGAGCGGGGGCTAGCGTCACGACAGCGAGCGCGACCACGAACGTACGCATGAGGGCTCCTCGTTAGTTCACGGTGAACTGCATCATCATGCCGGCCTCGAGATGCTCGGCGATGTGGCAATGCAACATCCAGCGCCCGGGGTTGGCCGGGTCGACGAGAATATCCACCACGGAGCCCGCCGGCACCAGAACGGTGTCCTTCCAGACGAGGTCATCGTTCGGCACGCCGTTCACCGCCAGCACGAGAAACCGCTGGCCGTGCAGGTGGATGGGATGTTGCATGCCGTGGAAACTGCGGCGCTCGTTCACCAGCCGGAGCTTCACGGGCTCGCCCCGCTGAAACCGCCAGTCGATGTCCATGTTCTCACGACCCGTGGCGGGGTCACGGAGAATCCACTGCACCTCCCGCGTGGTGGATGCCCAGTTCATCATCGGCATCGTGCCACTCCACTCGACCGGGGCGAAGTAGATCGAGTCGAGCTGCATCAGGCGCTCCGTCACGGGCGGGAGGCCGCTCGTCCGAAGCGTGAGGACGAGCGCCTTGTCGGGGGGGCGATCGAGAAACCGCCGGTAGGGCGCGAGCTCCCGACTCGTCGCGCTGTCCGAGCGCAGTGCCCGAAAACTCGGGGCCAGGTCCTCGCGCACCGGCGTCGCGCCGACCGTGATGAGCCCGAGCGTGTCCACCTCGGGAAAGAACCGGCCCCACACGTGGTCGAGGCCCTGCACGCGGTTGAGGAACGCCACGCGGCCGGGGCGCTCGAATCGCACGTGTACCACGTAGCGCTCGGCCGGCCCGAGGACGACGCTCTCCACCCAGGTCTCGCGCTCGAAGGCGCCCGCGTCCGAGGCCACCACCTTCATTCGCGTCCCGGGAAAGGAGAGGTTCAAGGTCCGCGTGCTCGACGCGTTGGTCAGGACAAACCGCACGACCTCGCCCCGCCGCACGGTGAGATGATAGCCGGGCTCGCCGTTCACCAGAAACACGTTGCCGAACCGGCCCATGAGCGCGTGCGTGGCCGCCTCCCGGCCGAAAGGAGCGAGGCCCGACTCCCCCACCAGCACGTCGCCCAGCATCAGCACCTCTTCCCGGTTGGCGGGCCCATAGGCCGCGCCGCCCGGTGGGCGCACCAACACGTTTCCATAGAGGCCGAGGGCCTGCTGGACATCCTCGCGCACGTGGGGGTGATACCAGTAGATGCCGGCGTCGGGAAAGCGGACGTGGTAGGTGAACGCCCCGCCCGGTGGCACCGCGGGCTGGGTGAGCTCGGCGACCCCGTCGAACCGGTTCTCGAGCCGGATCCCGTGCCAGTGCACGGTCGTCGACTCGGCCAAGTGGTTCGTGAACGCCACCACGACCGCGGCGCCGCGAGCGACCTCGAGCAACGGCCCCGGCGACTGTCCGTTGAACGCGTACATCGTGTAGCTCTGTCCACCGAGGCTCCGCCGCACGACCCCCGCCTCGAGCTGTAGCGTGTCCCCGTCCGCAAGCGGGATCACCTCGCGCGGCCGGGCGAGCGGTGGCGCGGGTGCGCGTGTGTCGCCTGGGAGATAGGGCGCGACGTGCGGCCGGAGCGCCATCTCCGCCGGAAGCATCCGCAGCCCGGGTGGCATCGGCACCATTGGCCAGCCGAGCGTGTCCGCTGCGGCGCCCGACGCCCCGGTCGCGTGGTCGTGGATCAACGCTGGTTGCCCCATCGCGCCGATCGAAAATTCGAGCAGGTCCGGCGGGAAGAGCCGCGTGCTCGGCGATTGCCCGCGGAGCACGATCCGGCCACGCGGCTCGCGGCCGTGCGGATCGCGCTCGGCCGTGATGAGGATGACGAACTTGTCCAAGTCGATCGCCGGTAGCGTGGTGCGGCCGTTCCCCACGGCCCCGAGCCTCACCACGGGATCCATCTGCGGCGGAGCGGCCCAGGCGACATACTGCGTGGAGCCCGAGCGTCCGAGCTCGGCGGGCCGGAGGCCGCGGAGGAACACGATGGGCACGGCGCGCGATCGGCCGTCCGCCGTGACACTGACCGTGAACGGCCCCGGCGGCGGGGAAAGCTCGATGCGCCCGACAACGCCGGCGATGCCCGGCGCCGGCACCAGCTCGATGCAATAGAGGTCGCGGCTCGGCCCGAGCGGTGCCGGAGGATCGCACGGGCGTCCCTGCGCGAGGGAGGCGCCTGCCCCCGCGGCGAGGAGGAGGAGCACCGAGCGCGCGGCACGCCTAGGTAGCATGCTCGCCGTCAGGGGAGCCCGAATACAAGCACCGTCGCCGACCCCGGATGCTGGCCCACCCAGGACGACCCCGGCTGGCCAGACATCGCGGCCACGTACTGCTTGCCGTTCACCGCATAGGTGACAATCCCGCCGCCCATCGGGCCGCCGGTGTTGAACCGGTAGCGCACGACGCCCGAGCGGGCGTCGAGCACGAGAAAATCGCCCGTGAGCTCGCCCGTGAACACGACGCCGCCGGCAGTCGTCGTGACGGCCGCCAGGAGCGGCGCGGGGGATCGGTAGCGCCAGCGCACCGTTCCGCGCGTCGCATCAACCGCGGTGAGCCATCCGCGGGCCGTAGCCAGGGAGTCCCAGATCACCCTCCCGCCCATATACAGTTGGCCCGGGACGTAGCGCACGGTGTCGGCCGCGATGAACGTCGAGCACCGATCGACCGCGTTGACGTACAGAAGATTCGTGAGGGGATTGTAGGCGGGTCCGTTCCATTGGACGCCCCCCAACCCCCCAGGGCAGGCATGCACCCCGCTGGTCGTAACCGGAGCGTCCGTGTTCTCCCGCGTCGTCACGGGCACTTCATACAGCCGTTCGCGCGTATCTCGGTCGAGCACTCGCAGCAACCCGTCCTTCCCAACAGTCGCCACGAGGTCGCGGCGCCGATTGGCCACCGCCGTCCGAAATAGCGGGCTGGCGTGCGTCAGGTCCCAGTCGTGGTGGTCGCTCGGCACTATTTGCGCCGTCCACCGCGGCACCCCGCTTCGCGCGTCGAGTACGACGACCGAGTTGGTGTAGAGGCTCGTTCCTGGTCGAGCGGCGACGGAGAGATCGGGAGAGGGGTTGCCCGTGGCGACGAACAGCAGCCCGCGCTCACGGTCGAGCGACATGGGAGTCCACACGGCGCCGCCGCCGAACAGCACGTGTTGGGGGTTCGGCCAAGTCTCCGAACCCGGCTCGCCGGGCGCAGGGATGACCCGGAAACGCCACACCGGTGTCCCGTCCTTCAACCGGAATGCGCCCACCCAACCGCGCATCCCGTGCTCGCTGCCGGCGGGCCCGATCAGCACGAGATCCTCGAAGAGGAGCGGTGGCATCGCGAACGTCTCGCCGTGCGCTGGATCCGCGACTTGTCGGGCCCACAGGAGAGCGCCAGTGGCCGCGTCGAGCGCCACGAGCCAGCCGTCGGACGTGCCGCGCACCACGAAGCCGTCCTTCAGCGCAACACCGCGATTCCTGGGCGAAATCTCGCGGTCCTTCGGCTCCCAGACACTCTTCCACCGCGGCCGGCAGGTCGTCCCGTCGAGGGCGATCGTCGCGTGGAGCGTCGTGATGTACATGGTGCCGTCGTAGACAATCGGGTTCGTCTGGAAGGTGCCGGGGTCGCCCACCTGGTACACACAAACCGGGCGAAGCTGCGGTGCTGTCCGTGACGTGATCTCGGCCAGCGGCGAATACCGCTGGCCGGAGTAGTCGTGCGTCGCGTACAACCAATCCCGACCGTTGGCTTGCGCCGTGTCGAGCTCTCCCTGGGTCGGCGTGCTGAGCGTCGGCGAGCGGCCGGTCACGATCTCGGTCGTGCGCTTCGCCGCACTGTCCACGGACGGCTCCGCGCCAGCGAGCCTGACACCCTGCAACTGACTACGCTCCGCGTTGAGCTCTTGGCGTCCGGCTGGATATCGATTGCGCTGCATGACGTAGGCGAGCACCGCCAGGTAGTCGCTCGGCTCGAGGGAGCCCGGCGCGTCCTTGGGCATCGTCGTCCGCAGGACATAATACAGGTCGTCGAGCGTCAGCCCGGGCCTTCCCCAAGTGCGGGCGAACGAGGCACCCACGAGCGCCACCGCGCCCGCGCCACTAAGGTCCGCTCCGTGGCATTGGCTGCACCGCCGCGTGTATACGGCTTGTCCTCGAGCGGCCTGGTCGACGGTGTACACGCCCTCGGGCTGCTGTGCCTGCCCGGCTGCCGCGCTCAGTCCAAAGATGAGGCCGAGAATCGACTGGCGCATGTTCGCTGTCTGGGGATTCAGGGTCCGCTCCGGAGTGGAGTACCGGGGTATAGTATATACGGAACAGCCCCGTCTCCTCCCAGAACGCGCCTGGATGACCTCACCTACCCGCAACCACCACCGGCGTGGCCCCGAGACCCTGTTCGCCGCAACCCTGACGGTGCTGTTTGTCATCGCCCAACTGACGGATCAGTGGGTCTTCCACCACTTCGCCTACGCCGGGATCTACGAGCGGGGCTGGGGTCGTCTGTTGCGGATAGTCGGCTATCTCCCAACCTGGGCGCTCGTGGGACTTGCGCTCGTCTTACATGACTGGGTCCCGCGGGTGCGGCGCACGCTCGGCCGGGCGAGTCGCCGCGGCTTGCTGCTCTTCTTGTCCGCCGCCATCGCGGGAGCAGCGGCCGAGGGTCTCAAACTCGCATTCCGGCGCGAGCGGCCCAGCCTGACGGACGGCGTCCACATGTTCCGGCCCTGGCACGATCAACCCTTCTCAACCGCCCAGCTCGGGCTGCCGAGTAGCGAGGCGGCAGTGGCGTTCGCCGCGGCGGCCATGCTGGCCCGGCTGTTTCCCGAATCCCGGGTGTTGTGGTATGGCCTCGCGCTGGGGTGCGCCCTGACCCGGGTGGCGAGCGGCGCCCACTTCCTGAGCGACGTCGCGTTGGCCGCGTTGGTGGGCTACGTCGTCACCTTGACCCTGTGGCCGCGCCCCTTCGCGGAACCGACGCCCTGACTCGAGTTCCGAGGGTGCTGTCGCTCTTGCTCGTGGCTTCCCTCCCCCTGCGCGGCCTGGGGGCGCAGGCCGTGGACTCCGCTCCTCCCGCGCGGGTCGCGGCGCGACAATGGTACCGGGACGCGAAGTTCGGGATGTTCATCCACTGGGGGGTCTACAGCCTGCTCGGCCAGGGCGAATGGGTGATGCAGAACCGCGAGGTCCCGGTCGGGGCATACGAGTGGCTCGCCTCGACCTTCAATCCCGTGAAGTTCGACGCCCGGGCGTGGGTGTCGCTCGCGAAGGCCGCGGGGATGCGCTACATCACGATCACCGCGCGGCACCACGATGGCTTCTCCATGTTCGCCACCAGGGCGACCCGGTACAACATCGTCGACTGGACGCCCTTCAAGCGCGATCCGCTGAAGGAGCTAGCGGACGAGTGCCAGCGGCAGGGTCTCAAGCTCTTCTTCTATTACTCGCAGCTCGACTGGCACCATCCGGACTACTGGCCGCGGGGCCGGACCGGACAGAAGACCGGCCGGCCCGAGAGCGGCGACTGGAACCGCTACCTGGACTTCATGGACAGCCAGGTGACCGAGCTGTTCACCAACTACGGCCCCATCGGCGGGACTTGGTTCGACGGGATGTGGGACAAGCCCGATGCCGACTGGCGGCTGCCGCACACGTACACCCTGATCCACCGCCTGCAGCCGGCGGCGCTCATCGTGCCGAATCACCACCGGGCGCCGCTACCCGGCGAAGACGTGCAGACCTTCGAGCAGGACCTGCCAGGCGCCAACACGGCCGGCTTCAACACCGAGCAGATCGGCCAGCTGCCGCTCGAGACGTCGCTGACGATGAACGACTCATGGGGCTTCAACATCACCGATCGCCGCTACAAGTCGGTGCCCGAGCTGATCCGCTATCTGGTCAGGGCAGCGGGCCGCGACGCCAACTTGCTCCTCAACGTCGGACCACGCCCCGACGG